>ULOF01026249.1_pt1 | contig 112542 bp, 98 predicted proteins | sample 1952371 | NCBI WGS metagenome assembly ULOF01 (sample SAMEA4835597, study PRJEB28245) | human gut metagenome | biome: gut microbiome; material: fecal sample | place: Denmark | collected 2008 | reverse complement strand
AAATATATAATTTAGCTGATTTTATTTTATCCATTAAATATTTCGTCAAATTCTTCACCATCAATTTTTTCTTTTTCAAGAAGTACTGTTGCAACACTTGTCAATTTATCCATATTTGCTTTTAAAATTTCTTCTGCTTTTTTATAAGCGAAATCTATAATACTTTTTACTTCTTCATCAATCAAGTTAGCTGTTTCCTCTGAATATTCTTTTGCTTGTGCAAAATCTCTTCCTAAGAATACCTCTTCTTGACTTGAGCCTAATGTAATTGTACCTATTCTTTCACTCATACCATATTTAGTAACCATACTTCTAGCAATTTGTGTTGCTCTTTCAATATCATTACTTGCACCTGTTGAAATATCATTTAATACTAATTGCTCTGCAACTCTACCACCTAATAATGATACTATATTTTCAACCATTTCTGTTCTTGACATAAATGATTTATCTTCTGTTGGACGATACATTGTATATCCACCAGCCATTCCTCTTGGTACAATAGAAATTTGATGAACTGGATCTTGTGTTGGTAAGAATCTACTTACTACTGCATGACCTGCTTCATGGAAAGCAACTAATTTTTGTTCTTTTTCGCTTCTAACTCTTGTACGTTTTTCAGGTCCCATTGTAACTTTTACCATTGCGTCTTCAACTTCTTGCATTCCTATTTCTGGTAAGTTTCTTCTTGCAGCTAATAAAGCTGCCTCATTTAAAACATTCTCTAAATCTGCTCCAGAAAATCCTGAAGTGTTTTTTGCAATTGTTCTTAAATCTACGTCAGCAGCTAATTTTTTCTTTCTGCTGTGTACTTCTAATATTTGTTCTCTTGCTTTTACATCTGGATTTGATACAACAATTTGTCTGTCAAATCTTCCTGGTCTTAGTAAAGCTTTATCTAGTATGTCTGGTCTGTTTGTTGCTGCTAAAACTATAACACCTTCATTTGCTGAGAATCCATCCATTTCAACTAATAATTGATTTAATGTTTGTTCTCTTTCATCATGTCCTCCACCTAAGCCTGCACCTCTTTGACGTCCAACAGCGTCAATTTCATCTATAAATATAATACATGGAGCTTTTTTCTTTGCTTCTTCAAATAAATCCCTAACTCTTGATGCACCAACACCAACAAACATTTCTACGAAGTCAGAACCACTTATAAAGAAAAATGGAACTCCTGCTTCTCCCGCAACTGCTTTTGCTAATAATGTTTTACCTGTTCCTGGGTGACCAACTAATAATACACCTTTTGGTATTCTAGCACCCATTTCTGTGAATTTTCTAGGATTCTTTAAGAATTCTACAATTTCTTCTAATTCTTCTTTTTCTTCATCTACACCAGCAACATCATCAAATGTTACTCTGTTTTTATCTGAAGGGTTTATCATTCTTGCACGGCTTTTTCCAAATGACATTGTTTTTCCATTGCCATTTCCTCCAGCACCACCTTGAATTCCACCCATAAGGAAGAACCAAAAAATAAAGAATATAATAAGTAATCCGAAAGGAGTTAATAAACTAAAAACTACCATCCATAGTGATTCTGATTTTTCTGTTACTTTTACAGTTCCAGCTTTCATACTTTCACTTAAACTATTCATTAAGTTTTCTACACTTGGAATATTAACTTCTTTTGAAAAGTTCTCGTTTTTTAATTTAACTTCTGCTTTTCCTCCATCTGATGCTAATGTAATTTCTTTTACTTCTCCTGCTTCAATTTTAGAAATAAGTTCTGAATATGCTAATTTATTGTCTGTATTTTCCATTATAGAACTAATAAGAACTATTAATATTACAGCTATAATTAGCCACATTGCTAATGTTTTTATACTGTTTTTCAAATTTGCTCCTCCTCTTTTACGTTTTTTAACAATTTAGACTATAACACACTAATTTTTAAAATTCAAGTACTTTCACAAAACTTTCATTTAGCAAACAAGCCCGTATCAACGGTTTGCTTACGGAAGGTTCATTTTACCCATAAAAAAAATTTTACCTTTTTTTACAAAAACTTTTACATTTTTATTTGGAGTTAAATATTTATTACCAATATTATTCTCACAAAGTTTAATTATATCTTCTATATTTATCTTTCCAATTCCTTGAACATTGCCATTTGCCTTGTTAATAGTATATATAATTATTTTAGATTTTATAACTTTATTAAGTTCATTAAATTTATGTAATTCTAACACAATTTCATTTAAATTTTCCCCAATTTTTAATTCTTCATACTTTTTACTTATAATTTCTTCAAAATATTCTTCTTCTTCTCTTGCTAAATCTGAAAGTCTATTTATTCCTTCTAATATATTGGGATTAAATTCTTTTTTCAAAAACGGAATTAATTCATTTCTTACTTTATTTCTATTATATATGTTTTCAAAATTTGTTTTATCAATTCTAGGGTTTAAGTTTTGCTCTTCGCAATATTTTTCAATATCTTTTCTTTCACATTCTCTTATTGGTCTTATGTATTCTAAGTTATCCTCAGTTCTTTTTATTTCTATCCCCTTTAGTCCTGAAATTCCTGTTCCTCTTAATAAATTTAGCATAACTGTTTCAACATTATCGTTTAAATTATGTGCTGTTGCAATTTTATTAGCATTTTCTTTTTTTGCAACTTCTTTGAAAAAATCATAGCGAATTTTTCTCCCCATTTCTTCTGTTCCTAGCTTTTGCTCTTTTGCTAATTTTTCAACTTCTGCTTTTTTCACATAACATTTTATGTTTTTATTTTTACAATAATCTTTTACGTATTCTGTTTCTTCATCTGCTTCTTTTCTTATTTTATGATTAATATGTGCCACAATTATTTCTATATTTAGTTTATCTTTTAAACAATACAAAGAATCTAGTAGACACATTGAGTCAGGTCCACCAGATACTCCTATAACGATTTTATCTCCTTTTTGTATTAAATTATATTTGTTAATTGTACTTAATATTTTATTTAACATTTTTCACCTTTCTCAAACTGTGCAATATAATAATTTTCGTAGTGAATGCTGTGGGGACCGACAAGCTAGGAGATGTTGCTCAATTTGAAATAGCACAAATTTTACAATTTACTCTCTATACTTATCAAGATTAGCAAATTTAGTGTAATTTCCAAGCCATAAAAGTTCAACTGTTCCAGTAGAACCAGCTCTGTGCTTTGCTAATATAACTTCAGCAATATTTTTCTTTTCTGAATCAGGATTATAGTAATCATCACGATATAAGAACATAACTATATCAGCATCTTGCTCTATAGCTCCAGATTCACGTAAGTCTGAAAGCATTGGTCTATGGTCTGGTCTTTGTTCTACAGATCTTGAAAGTTGTGATAATGCTATAACAGGCACATTTATTTCTTTTGCTAATATTTTTAAAGAACGGCTTATTTCAGAAATTTCTTGTTCACGGCTTCCACCTTTTCTGTTACTTCCTTGTACTAATTGAATATAGTCAATTACAACCATTCCAATATTTTTTTCTAGCTTCATTTTTCTACATTTAGCACGTATTTCCATTACTGAAATACCAGGTGTATCATCTATAAATATTTGCGCTTGAGACAAATTTCCTGATGCTTCAGCTAGCTTTTGCCAATCATCATCTTCTACTTTACCTGTTCTCACTTTATTACTGTCGACCATCGCCTCACTACATAAAATACGGTTTGTCATTTGTTCTTTTGACATTTCCAAACTAAATATAGCAACTGGTGTATTATACCTAACAGCTGCATTTGTTGCTAGGTTTAATGCAAATGCTGATTTTCCCATAGCAGGTCTGGCAGCTACAATAACTAAGTCAGATTTATGAAGTCCTGCGGTTATAAAGTCTAAATCTGCGAATCCTGTAGGCACTCCAGTTATGTGTTGTTTTTGATTATATAGTTGTTCTAATTGTGTAAATGAATCTACTAAAATATCTTTAATTGCAGAATATCCTTTTTGATTTCTATTTTGTATAACATCAAATATTTTTCTTTCTGCAGTATCTAATATATCTTCAACATCTTGTGTTTGATCATACCCTAAACTAATTAAATCATTTGCAGTTTTTATAAGTGCTCTTAATGCTGATTTTTCTTCTACAATTTTAATATATTGCTCTACATTGGCTGTAGTAGGAACCTTATCTGGAAGCTCTGCAATATATTCAAGTCCACCAACAGCTTCTAACTGTTTCATAGATTGAAGCTCTGTTTTCAAAGTTATAATATCTACTGGTTCTGCACGATTGTATAAATTTAAAATAGCTTCATAAATTATTTTATTATCTTCACGATAAAAATCCTCAGACTTTAAGGTTTCTACTGCAGACATAATTGCATCTTTGTCTGTTAGCATACTTCCTATTACAGCTTGTTCTGCTTCTATATCGTGTGGTGGAATTTTACCTAGCTCCATTTTTCTGCTCCCTTCTTACAAATGAATTCTGACAACGCAAGATGCCAATAACTTTCTAGAATTTGGAAAAGAATTGGTATATTGCAAGGAAAAAAGTATTAAAAAGGCAAGGGCGCAACCTCTTGGTTGTAACCGCGTTTTTAATGCTTTTTGACACAGCAAGATGCCAATTATTTTTCAAATTTAAAGTACTTGGACTTTAAGAGAACCCATAACTCCCTCAAAAAGTTTAACACTCACTGTACTTACTCCCAACACTTTAATTGGTTCTTTTAAATCAATTTTCTTTTTATCTATTTCTATTTTATATTGTTCTTTTAAATTTTCTGCAATTTCTTTAGCTGTAATTGAACCAAATATTTTTTGATTCTCTCCAGATTTTACAGAAATTTTTAAAGTAATATTTTTTAGCTTTTCTGCTATTTCTTGTGCTTTTTCTTTTTCAACTGATTTTTTATATTGATTTGAGTCTTGTTTTGCTTTTAATTTACTCATATTTTCAGCATTTGCTTCAATTCCCATTTTTTTTGGTAATAAGAAATTTCTTGCATATCCATCACTAGCATTTATTACTTCATCTTTTTTTCCTACACCTTTTATATCTTGTAATAAAATTACTTTCATTTATTTTTCTCCTTTCAATTTGTAATTATTTCATTTAATTTCAAAAAGTTTTTACTCCATTTTGAAATTAATTAGCTGTTTCAGAAAAATATTCATTTATTTTCTCAATAAGAAGATTTTTAACTTCTTCAATACTCATTCCTTCAACTTGTGCACCAGCTAAGGTAATATGACCTCCGCCTCCAAGTTTTTCTAGTATAATTTGAACATTTATATCTCCAATAGAACGTCCACTAATACATACTTTATCTCCTAATTTTCCTATTACAAATGATGCAGTAATATCACTAATTGTTAATAATTCATCTGCTGCCTTAGCACATATTATATTTGCATCTTTGTCTTCTTCATATACAGAAATACCTATTGTTCCATTGGTAATTTGTGCATTATCAATTATTTTAGAAATCTTTGTATATGTTTTTAAGTCACTTTGGAACCATTTTTTTACTTTTATTATATCTATTCCACGTTTTTTCAAATAAGCTGCTGCTTCAAAGGTTCTTACTCCTGTCTTAAAAGTAAAGTTCTTTGTATCCATCATAATTCCTGCATATAAAGCTTCTGCTTCAATTGTTGTTAAATCTGGTTCTTTAGTTGCATATTCTAATATTTCTGTAACAAGTTCACAGGTTGATGAAGCATATACTTCATGGAATGAAAGAATTGCTTCTTCAATAAAGTCTGGACTTTTTCTGTGGTGATCAATTATTGCAATTTTACTTGTTTCTTCTAGCAATTCAGGTACTTCAACATAACTTCTTTTATGTGTATCAACAATTATAAGTAATGTTTCAGGTGTTATTTTAGATAATGCTTCTGATTTATTAATAATAGATTCTTGATATTCTTTTTCTTGTTTTGCTGATTCCATGAAATTTTCTAAACTAATTCCTGTAGAATTGTTTATAATATAACATTCAACATCAAGACTTTTTGCTAGTCTGTATATTCCCATGCTTGCGCCCATTGAGTCTATATCTCCATTTGTGTGACCCATTACCATTACATTTTTAGCCTCTTGCATTAGCTCTTCTAGTGCATGTGATACTATTCTAGCTTTTACTTTTGTTCTTTTTTCAAGCTCTTGAGTTCTTCCACCAAAAAATTGATATTTTTCATTTTCTCTAACAACAGTTTGGTCTCCACCTCTTCCAAGTACAATGTCTAATCCTGCCTGTGCAGATTTATATTTTTCGTAGTTAGACTCTCCTTCTGTTGAAATTGAAATACTTAATGTTATTTGTACTTTATTTGATAATTCTAATTCTTTAATTGTATCTAATATATTAAATTTCTTTTCTTTAAGTTTTTCTAGGTATTGTTGTTCAAATATACATACAAATGTATCTCTCTCTGATTTAACAACTAATCCTTTAAATTCTGCTGCCCATTCATAAATTGTTTTTTCGATTTGCGCAGTTAGTACAGGTTTTTCTTCATCATTAATTCTTTGATTAACTTCTTCAAAGTTATCTATCATAATTATTCCAACGCAAATTTGAGAATTATGATATTTCTTTTCTAGCTCTAAGGTTTTAGTTTCATCTAAAAAATACATTGTGCACATATATTCATCTTTAGATTTTGTATATTTTCCCAATATCTCATAAATTTTGTTGCCTATTTCCAATTCTTTATGAATACTTTTTTCTGAGTCTTCCTCATTATTTTCTATTTCAAGTTTTATTTCTTTTAATAAATCTCTCAAAATATTATTTATATCTACATTTGCAAATTCTTGTACAAATTTACTACTTTTCCAAACCATGTTTCCATTTGTTTCAATTATAACTAATGGAAAAGGAGAATTCTTTACTGTATCTTTTGCTAATTTATCCACATTTAGTGTTAAATCTTGTAAATGGTCTGAAAGTTCCGTTCTTCTTTTTTGGTTACTCCAGTATGTATATACAAGTATTAATATATATAACACTACTGAAGGTGTAAAATATCTTATATCTAATATGCATATTACAATTAAAAGTATAGCAATTAGAACTAAATATATTTTAGTTCTTGATATTAACCCTTCAAATATTTTTTTACTATTATTATTTTTCATAAAATAAGCTCCTCTTTTACGTATACTATTTTACTATTTTTACGCGTTTTTGTCAATTTTATTAGCTTAAAACAGGGCAAAAAAGAATATAGAGAGAGCTATTTAGCTCTCTCTATATTTTAAAAGCCAATTTTCTTTAAAGCTTCGATTCTTCTTCGCTTTTCTCCTTCATCTTTTCCAAGAACTTTAACAATAACCTCCCCATAGTGTAATTCTATTGCCTATCCCCATATCTTCCGGCTAACTACAACATAAACCATAAAAGAACAAACCGCTCTAATCCGTGGTTTGTTCTTTTTTTATTGTTTTATACTATTCAGCACTTGTTGTTTCTTCTTCAGGTTCTTCTTCATTTTGTTCTGTATTAATATGTGTATTTTTATAAACAGGTAATCCTGTTCCTGCAGGTATTAGTTTACCAATAATAACGTTTTCTTTTAATCCAATTAAGTCATCAACTTTACCTTTAACAGCAGCTTCTGTTAATACTCTTGTTGTTTCTTGGAATGAAGCAGCTGATAAGAAGCTTTCTGTTGCTAGAGATGCTTTTGTGATTCCTAGTAATATACGTTTTCCTGTTGCAGGACGTTTTCCTTCTGCTTCAACTAATGCATTCTTGTCCTCAAATTCATGTATATCAACTAATGATCCAGCAAACATGTCTGTGTCTCCATTATCTTCTACTCTTACCTTTTTAAGCATTTGTCTACCAATTACTTCAATGTGTTTATCGTTGATATCAACACCTTGGTTACGGTAAACTTTTTGAACTTCTTGAATTAAGTATTCATATACTCCTTCAGGTCCTTTAATTGCTAATATTTCAGCTGGGTTTAAAGCACCTTCTATTAATGGATCTCCCGCTTTTACTTCATCTCCGTCTTTTACACGTAATTTAGATCTAAATGGTATTGCATAAGTTTTTGAATCATCTTTAGACGTAATAACAATTTCTTTCTTCTTTTTATCTTCAACAATTTTAACTTTACCATCTATTTCTGTCATTACTGCTAATCCCTTTGGTTTACGAGCTTCAAATAGCTCCTCAACTCTAGGAAGACCTTGTGTAATATCGGCAACACCAGCAACACCACCAGAGTGAATAGTTCTCATTGTAAGCTGTGTACCAGGCTCACCAATTGATTGAGCTGCAATAATACCAACAGATTCACCAATGTTAACTTCATCACGAGTTGCCAATCCCATACCATAACATTTACGGCAAACACCATGTTTTGTACGGCATCCTAATACTGAACGAACTTTTACTGTTTCAATTCCTGCTGCAACAATTTTCTCAGCAATTTTATCTGTAATCATTGTATTTGTATCAACAATTAATTCTTTTGTTTCAGGATTAATTATATCTTCTAATGGGTATCTACCAACTAGTCTTTCATCCATTTTTTCAACAATTTGGTTTCCATCTTTAATATCAAATACTGTAAGACCTTCATGTGTTCCACAGTCATCTTCACGAACTATAATGTCTTGAGAAACATCAACAAGTCTTCTTGTTAAGTAACCAGAGTCAGCTGTTCTTAAAGCTGTATCTGCTAAACCTTTTCTAGCACCGTGTGCAGAAATAAAGTATTCTAGTGCATCTAGACCCTCACGGAATGAAGATGTAATAGGAATTTCTACTGTTTTACCAGTTGTACTAGCCATAAGACCACGCATACCAGCAATTTGTCTTAATTGGTTAATGTTACCTCTGGCTCCAGATTGACTCATCATATATACTGGGTTTAAGTCATCAAAGTTACTTTTCATTGCTTCTGTAACTTCATCTGTTGCTTTTTCCCATATTTTAATAACTGAGTTATATCTTTCATCCTCTGTTATTAAACCACGTTTATATTGTTTTAATACGTTATTTACTTGCTCATTTGCTTCAGCAAGAATTTTCTTTTTAGCCTCTGGTACTTTAACATCATCAACAGAAACTGTAATACCAGCTGTTGTAGAATGTTTGAAACCAGTTGCTTTAATATAGTCTAGTAATTCTGCTGTTGCACTTAAACCATTTGCATTTATTGATTTTGCAATAATTTTTCCTAAGTTTTTCTTAGATACTGCAAAGTTAAGTTCTGGTTCAAATAAGTTTTCTGGTTTTGTTCTATCTACAAATCCTAAGTTTTGTGGGATTCCTTCATTGTAAATTAATCTACCAACTGTTGTCTGAACTTTTCTTGTTTCTAATTTACCATCTATTTCTTTTTGAATTCTTACATATATTTTAGCATGTAAACCTAAATCATGGTTAAAATATGCTATTTTAGCTTCTTCTGGTGATGAGAAGTAATTTCCTTCTCCTTCTTCACCAGGAACATCCATTGTTAAGTAGTAAGCACCTAAAATCATATCTTGTGTAGGTACTGTTACTGGCTTACCATCTTGTGGTTTTAAAAGGTTATTTACTGAAAGCATTAAGTATCTTGCTTCTGCTTGTGCTTCTGGTGATAATGGTAAGTGAATAGCCATCTGGTCACCGTCGAAGTCAGCGTTGAAAGCTGTACATACTAATGGGTGTAATTTTATAGCTCTACCTTCTACTAAAACTGGTTCAAATGCTTGAATACCAAGTCTATGTAATGTAGGAGCACGGTTTAATAATACTGGGTGGTCTTTTATAACATCCTCTAGTATATCCCATACTTCTGGTCTTAATCTTTCAACCATTCTTTTAGCGTTTTTAATATTATGTGCAATTCCACGTCCAACTAATTCTTTCATAACAAATGGTTTGAATAACTCAACAGCCATTTCTTTTGGAACACCACATTGATATATTTTAAGTTCTGGTCCAACAACTATAACTGAACGACCTGAATAATCAACACGTTTTCCTAATAAGTTTTGACGGAATCTACCTTGTTTTCCTTTTAATAAGTCTGATAGAGATTTTAATGCTCTACCACCAGCACCTGTAACTGGTCTTCCACGTCTACTGTTATCAATTAAAGCATCAACAGCTTCTTGTAACATTCTTTTTTCATTACGTACAATAATTTCTGGTGCACCTAATTCTAATAATCTTTTTAAACGGTTATTTCTGTTTATAACTCTACGATATAAGTCGTTTAAGTCTGATGTAGCAAATCTACCACCATCTAATTGTACCATTGGTCTTAAATCTGGTGGAATAACTGGAATTACATTCATTATCATCCACTCAGGTTTATTTCCTGATAATCTAAATGCTTCAACTGTATCTAGTCTTTTAACTAATTTTGCCTTTTTTTGTTCACTTGCTTTTTCAAGTTCTTTTTTCAATTTCTCAGCTAATTTTTCAACATCAACTTTTGCTAATAATTCTTGTATTGCTTCAGCTCCCATTCTAGCTGTAAAAGAACCTGCACCGTATTTTTCTTCTGCTTCACGATATTCTTTTTCTGATAAAACTTGAGCTACTGTTAAATCTGTAGTTCCTTTATCAATTACAATATATGATGCAAAATATATTACTTTTTCTAAGTTTCTTGGAGAAACATCAAGCATTAGTCCAATTCTGCTTGGAATTCCTTTAAAGTACCATATATGTGCAACTGGTGCAGCAAGTTCAATATGTCCCATTCTTTCACGTCTAACTTTAGATTTTGTTACTTCAACACCACATCTATCACATACAATTCCTTTATATCTTACTCTTTTATATTTACCACAATGGCATTCCCAGTCTTTTGTTGGTCCAAATATTCTCTCACAAAATAGACCATCTCTTTCTGGTTTAAGTGTTCTGTAGTTAATAGTCTCTGGTTTTTTTACTTCGCCTTTTGACCATTCTCTAATTTTTTCATCTGATGCTATTCCAATTTTAAGTTTGTTAAAAATTTCTAATTCATCCACTTTATTTAGCCCCCTAAATATTTTTCTTTTTTCGTACTTGTTTAAACAAGTTTTACACTGCTGTGCAATTCTATATTGTTAACTTGTTTAAACTTTCTGAATGGCTATTAAATTTTATTCTTCACTATCATTAAATTCGTCTATATCTAACAAATCTTCATCATCTAGTAATAAGTCTTCATCATCAATATTTTCTTCTTCGTCTAAAAGCATTTCACTATCTTCTGAATATCCATCAGCTAGTTCATCTTCATCAACTACTGCAAGTTCTTCTTCTATTTTAGGATCATCTTTAATACTATTAAAATCAATACCTTCATCAATATTTTCTTTTAATTCTAGTTCTCTATTATCTTCAGAAAGAAGTTTAATATCTAATCCTAAAGATTGAAGTTCTTTTACTAATACTTTAAATCCTTCTGGAACACCTGGTTCTGGAATGTTTTCGCCTTTTACGATTGCTTCATAAGTTTTTACTCTTCCGACAATATCATCAGATTTAACTGTTAACATTTCTTGAAGTGTATATGCAGCACCATAAGCCTCTAATGCCCAAACCTCCATTTCACCAAATCTTTGTCCACCAAATTGTGCTTTACCACCAAGAGGTTGTTGTGTTACTAGTGAGTATGGTCCAGTTGAACGAGCATGTATCTTGTCATCTACTAAGTGGTGTAGTTTTAACATGTACATTACACCAACTGTAATAGGGTGATCAAATGGTTCACCTGTTCTACCATCATATACTACTGTTTTTCCATCTTCTCTTAGTCCTGCTTGTTTAAATAAGTCTCTAATTTCTTCGTTTGTAGCACTATCAAATACTGGTGTTGCTACTTTAATTCCTAGAGCTTTAGCAACCATTCCTAAGTGTACTTCTAGAACTTGACCTAAGTTCATACGAGAAGGAACACCAAGTGGGTTTAATACTATATCTACTGGAGTACCATCTGGTAAAAATGGCATATCTTCTTCTGGTAATATACGTGAAATAACACCCTTGTTACCATGACGCCCAGCCATCTTATCACCAACAGATATTTTTCTTTTTGTTGCTATATAGCAACGAATTACTTGATTTACTCCTGGTCCTAATTCATCTGAATTATCTCTTGTAAATATTTTAACGTCTACAATTGTACCAGCTTCACCGTGTGGAACACGAAGTGAATTGTCTCTAACTTCTCTAGCTTTTTCGCCAAATATTGCACGAAGTAATCTTTCCTCTGCTGTTAGTTCAGTTTCACCTTTTGGTGTTACTTTACCAACTAATATATCTCCTGGTCTAACTTCTGCACCTATACGAATAATTCCGTTTTCATCTAGATCTTTTAAGCTATCATCTCCAACATTTGGAATATCTCTTGTAATTTCTTCTGGTCCTAATTTTGTGTCTCTACATTCACAATCATATTCTTCTATGTGGATTGATGTATAAACATCTTCTTTTACTAATCTTTCATTAATTAAAACAGCATCCTCGTAGTTGTAACCTTCCCAAGTTGTGAAAGCTATTAAAACATTTTTACCAAGTGCCATTTCTCCATTTTTTGTTCCAGGTCCATCGGCAATTAGATCTCCTGCTTTAACTCTTTCTCCAACACTTACAACTGGTCTTTGATTTATACATGTACCACCATTTGTTCTTTTGAATTTTCTTAAGTGGTAAACATCTAATTCATCTTTTTTATTTCTAATTTGAATTTCTTCACCAGTTACTCTTTCAACTATACCGTCATTTTTAGCCATTACTGTAATTCCAGAATCTCTAGCTGCTCTATATTCCATTCCTGTTCCTACTATTGGTGATTCTGTTGTAAGTAATGGAACTGCTTGACGTTGCATGTTTGCACCCATTAGAGAACGTTTTACGTCATCATGCTCTAAGAATGGGATCATTGCTGCTGCAACTGATACTAATTGTTTTGGTGATACTTCAACAAAGTCAACTTGGTCTTTATCAACCATTGTAATATCTGCTCTGTGACGTACACGAATTCTGTCATTAATAAATTTTCCATCTTTATCAAGTGGTTCTGATGCTTGAGCAACTATGTATTTGTCTTCTTCATCAGCTGGCATATAAACAACTTCATCAGTTACTACTCCAGTTTCATGATCTACTTTTCTATATGGTGTTTCAATAAATCCATATTCATTTATAATTGCAAATGATGAAAGTGCTGATATAAGTCCAATGTTTGGTCCTTCTGGAGATTCTACTGGACATAATCTACCATAGTGTGTATAGTGAATATCACGAACCTCAAATCCAGCTCTTTCACGAGATAAACCACCAGGTCCTAATGCAGAAATTCTTCTTTTATGAGTTAATTCTGAAAGTGGGTTTGTTTGATCCATGAATTGCGATAATTGTGAACTTCCAAAGAATTCTCTAATAGAAGATGTTATTGGTTTTGTGTTTATTAATGATTGCGGTGTAACTATATCTAAGTCTTGAATTGTCATTCTTTCGCGAACAACTCTTTCTAGTCTTGTTAAACCAATTCTAAATTGGTTTTGTAATAATTCACCAACGCAACGAATACGACGATTTCCTAAGTGGTCAATATCATCAACATTTCCTAATCCATGTTCTAAGTTTAATAAATAACTAATTGAAGAAATAATATCCTCGTTAGTAACATGTTTTGGAATTAATTCATCTAATCTTTCTTTAATTGCATCATGTAAATCTTTTTCATCAGTAGTATCAATAATTGATTTTAGAACAATATAATTTACCATTTCTTTAATATGTAAGTCACTTAAATCCACATTTGGTAATATACTGTGGATATTTACTGTTCCATTACCAATAATTCTTACTGGTTTATCATCAACTTTAACATCAACAACATTAATTCCACTATTTTGAATTGCAATTGCAGCATCTTCAGAAATACTGCTATCTTTTTCTGCTAATACCTCTCCTGTTTCTGGATCAATAATATCATTATAAGCAATTCTTCCTTCAATTCTTGATGCTAAACTTAATTTTTTATTAAATTTATATCTACCAACTTTTGCTAGATCATATCTTCTATCATCAAAAAATAGTCCATTAAATAAATTTCTTGCAGCATCTGTTGTTGGTAATTCTCCTGGTCTTAATTTTTTATATATTTCAACCAAAGCTTCTTCTTGAGTTTTAATTGGGTCTTTTGCCAAAGTTTCTTTTATTTTGTTTTCTTCTCCAAATAGCTCTGTAATTTGCTCATCTGTTACAATTCCTAATGCTCTTAAAAGTGTTGTAACTGGTATTTTTCTTGTTCTGTCAACTCTAGCCCAGAATACATCATTTCCATCAGTTTCATATTCTATCCATGCACCACGAATAGGCATAACAGTAGATGTGTAAATTCTTCTTCCTGTTTTGCTATCAAAATCTTGTGCATAGTAGCAACCTGGTGAACGAACTAATTGGCTTACTACAACTCTTTCTGCACCATTGATTACGAAAGTACCACTATCTGTCATAAGTGGGAAATCACCAAGATAAATTTCTTGTTCTTTAATTTCACCTGTTTCACGATTGATAAGTCTTACTTTTACATGTAATCTTGTAGAATAAGTTGCATCACGTTCTTTGGCTTCTTCTAGTGTGTATTTAGTTTTTTCTTCCATGTAGTAGTCTAAGAATTCAAGTACAAGGTTTCCTGAATAATCAACTATTGGAGATACGTCTCTAAGAACTTCTCCTAAGCCTTCTTCGATAAACCAATTGTATGAGTCTTTTTGAACTTGAATCAAGTTTGGCATTTCGATTGAATCGCCGATTTTTGCAAAAGTTTTACGAGTACATTTCTCGTGTTTAATTTCTTTTAACAAAAAAATCACTCCCTAAAAAAAATTAAGCAGAAGATAAATATATGATTTTAATAAAAAGTCCTTCTTGTTTCTATAATTGGTTTACAGATTGGCATATTTTCTGCTCTCTAAATACCCGTTCCGTAAGCAATTATATAACAATTCCTCTTTTTATTAAATTAACATAAGAAAATTGGACGTTAGCGAAATCAAAGATTTCGACGTACGCTTGTACACGATTGCTTTGCAATCGGCACAGCCCAAGGTAAATTAACCTTGTTGTATAGAAAAATCTTCAATTTTTTCTATACAACAACATAGTTATAAAAGACAACAAAAATACGGTTGACATTTTTGCCAACTGTTTCATTTGCTGTTTATTTAATAAAACTTATTTTTATATTAACCATTCCATCCACCTTAAACGGAGATTAATACATTTAATCAAAACATATCAATTTTAGTATAACATCTGGTGTACTTGCTGTCAATGTTTTTTAGCAAATTTTTCCGTTTTTATAAATTGCAATAATAAGTGTCGCACTTTTTTCAATAAAATTATAACATTATTTATGATACATTTTTTGCCAGTTGTTATTAATAAATCTACTCAATATATTGATAAACGTATATATGAAAAAGAAACAAAGTCTGTTAATAGTGATAGAATTAATTTTATTAATCCTTATACTATTGATCTTCTAAAAAGATACAAGAAAGAACAGCTTGAAAAGCAATTAAAACTTGGTTCTAAATGGGTTAAAACTAATAGAGTTTTCACAACAGATTTTGGTGAAAATATTCATCCTGATACACCAAGTAAAATACTAAAGAAGATTGTTAAAAAGTATAATTTAAAATATATTACTTTTCATGGTCTTAGACATACAGGTATTTCACATATGATTGAAAGAGGTTTTCAAGCACAAATAATTTGTAGAAAAGTTGTCCATTCAAGTGTTCAAGTTACTGATACTTATTATTCACATTTCTTTGAAGATGAATTTAAACAGGCTGCAAATTCTATGAATGATATTTTTGAAAAAGTACAATAAGAAAGACGAGATTCAATATTCTGATCCCGTCTATTTTTATTAAATATATAATTCAATTGATCCCCAAAATATTCCGATTATTAGTGCCCTAAATGCAAAATTCATCTGTCCTTCACTATCTAAATATTGTCTTGCATGAATTAATTCATTTCTTATATTTAATGAATTATTATTATACAAATAATTGTATAAATATAAGTAAATTCCCATATTTTCAAAATTATTACTCTCTTTAAATTTTTTTCTTATAATGCTCAACAAAATTGTACTTGAATCCTTCATTACATGAATTTGCTGTTCTTTTTCTTTAAATGGAATAATGTTATTCTTTATTCCCAATTCTCTAATTAACAATTCTACTAATGGTATTAGTTGTGTTATATGTGCCACACTAACTCTATCAGGATATGGTAACAAACCATATTTCAAAAATCCATCTTCTATATCTTTATACATCTTTTTGTAATTATTTTCATTTATAGTAGTTATAAATGTAGAAAGCGTCAATGAATAGCTTTCATATATTGATCGCAAATAAGCAACTGGCTCAATATTAGAATTTAATAATTGTTCAGCATATTTTATTTGTATATCATCTAGATACTTACAAACAATATTATCAAATGAATCTTTTTGGCTTAAGTCTATCTTTTTAATATATGGCACAAACTTATCAATATATATTGTATTCTCCTTAAACAACGTACTAATTGCAAATTCAGATGATGTTGACATCTGAGCTAAAATGTTTTGTTCCTTCCATGAAAAACTATTTCTAAAGCAAGCCAAAGGATATTGAGTAAAATACTGATTATATTCTTCTATTTGCTCTTTTTTAACAGTAGTAGAATATTCAAATTTTTGCATTTGAGATTGCATTTTTTCAAAATACTTTTCATTCCATAATTTTAATACTTTAAATATATATTCATTAATTATTTCATTGTTTACTTTAGATTTAGCAGCTATAAGAAAGTTAATAATATAATAAAAAGAATTAGATATCAGAATATCTTTATCATTCTTACTTATTAAATTAAAGAAAATTTTCATAACCATAGTTACTATTTCTAAATTAATATTCTTTTTTATGTATTCGTCTTTCAATAATTCAGTAAATGTATATAAGTTTTCAATTTGCTCAATTGCTTTTATTTGCTTTATATAGTATTTATCTATTTTCTTTTGTAACTCTTTATCAATTTTAAAACCTTTTTCTTTTAAAAATAGTATTATTTGTATATTTCTTTTTTTCTTTAATTCAATATATATTTGGTTGATATTTTTAGTAATATAATTATTTTTTTCCTTCATCTGTTTAATTAAAATATAAAACCATATATTATCAAAATCATATCTTCTATTTTGGTTTTTAATTCTATTCAAAACTTGATCAAATACTATTTTTTGCGTAGTTGTTCCGATATTTTTATTGTGTAATCTATAGTCAATAACTTCTAAAATCATTAATGCATCATCACTTTTTTCGAAAAAGTTTTTCATGTTATTTATAACTTGTTCATCCCATAAATCGTAATTCGGAATTTTCCATGTTCTAGAAGAAAATTGAGGTATTATCTCTGAAATAGAAAAACTTAACTTTGACATTTTTAAAATATAATCTTCTTGCCAAGTACAAAATTGATTTCTTTTATATCCAAAATTGTTAAATAATTGAGTATATTTTTTTAACCCTGTCAAGTTTCTTTTATTATATCCTACTATTGTTTCATTAAAATTCTTTGAATATATATCTGTAATTTTCTTTTTTTCAGTTATCGTTAGATTTTTTAAAAGCTTTTCTATATTGTTTCTATTTTTTTTAGACATATTTTTTATTTCATGCAATTCAAACCAATTATAAAAAATAAACATACCAAAATCATAAGCACCATTTATTCTTGTTTTTTGTACAAATCCAGCAATTAACCCTAATAAATATAACATTGAAAAATTTTTATAATCGTTATTTTTCATTACCTGAGTTATGGTTTTATTTTTTATTGCAAATCTTGCAATATCACTAAGTACAGTTACAAATTTATTTTCTATTTTTAGTTCTTTCTTATCAATTTCATATATCCTAATAAAATAATTTATGTGTTGATTAAATTTTGCCAACATTGAAAAAAACTCATCAAAATTATTACTGTCACATTCAGGATATTCAAATTCATTTTCCATCTCTCTAATTACCCACTGGAATCCTTCTTTACCTGCCATTGTCTGTTTTGAAAATTTTGTTTTAAATTTTTGATCAAAATATTTTCTCATCTAGCTCACCTCAATTTATGTTTTTTATTATTATATCACGCTTTTTTAATTTTACTAATATACCTCCAAGATTTCCGCCGTTTTTCCGCCGTTTTTCTCAAAAACGAAAAAATCAAGGAACTTTGAATTCCTTGATAAATCTGGTTGCGGGGGTAAGACTCGAACTTGCGACCTTCGGGTTATGAGTTGTAAATTTCTGGTAATTGCAAATTTGTAAAATTTGATGTTTTTGTTGATTTTATGCTAGTTTCAAAGATTTATAAAATTTGAACATTTGTGTATTTTGGTGACATTTTTTGAGGATTTCTTCCCCAACTCTTCCCCAATTTCTTATATACATTTGTTCGTGTAAAAGATGGATATTTATGGGAAACCTAAAAATTATTTAGGAGGTTTTCAGTTATGAATAATAAAATTACTTATCGTAAAGAAGGAGATTATTTTATACCTAACTTATCTTTTCCTATACAACCAAAAAAGTCAATTGGAAAATATGGTAGATTAAGATTAAATTACTTAAAAGATTTTAAGAAAGGTCTATATACTGAATTACTTATAGATGGTTCTTTAAAACAACATTTATTAGATATAGATGAATGTGCTAATGAAAAAGTACATGTACTTATAAAACAATTTGCTAAGTCTGAAAATGTTAATGAATACTTAAAAGAACATCATCAGATGGAATGGGTTCAAGCTATGAATAATATTAAAGATAGAGCTGAAGAAATTGTATTAAATGAAATTATATATGTATAGGAGGATATGAAAATGGTTAATTTTAGAGAATTAAATGATAATGATATATTAAAAGAGTGGTTAGATTATAGAGAACAGGAGGTTTTTGGTAGTCTTACTGAAGAAGATAAAAAACATCATATTTATTTTGATGAACTTGCTGAAAATATTTTAAAAAATGTACCTAAGCAGAGTCAAAAGTATGTTAAGAAACAATTGGATAAGCTTGATGAGAATTTTATGGATTATCTTTGCTATTGGAATGAGAAGTATTATAGAAATGGTTTTGTTGATGGCTCTCAATTAGTTATGGGGTGTTTTGAGTAATAACTAAAAAGTACAATTGTGCTACAAACTTGTAGCACAATTGTACTTTTTGTTTTTACTACTCTTTATCATTTTTGTGATAATACGCAATATCAGCAACTTTATCATACATTGTAAAAAGATGGTCTGTTATTTCATTAAAAATCAAGGTCTTCGATTTATCTACAATATTAACATCAACTGAATATGAAGATTTAATATTTGATAGATTCTTATTCCAAACTTCTTCGTTTTCTGTTTTCCATTCTTGTCTTTCACTATAAAATATTTCCTTTTGAAGTTCGTTTAGTTTATGTGCATTAACATAATAATTACCATTGTTTGACTGCTTGTATATTTTAAAGTAATATACCTCTTCACGTATTTTATTTATTTTAATATTAACATAATTAAAAATTTCATTCCAAAATTCTTTCTTCTTTTTATTTTTATAATCAAAAAGAAAATCTAAATCTCTATATAAATCCCAAAAATCATTTAAATTAATTTCTGAAAGATTTATATAATCAACTATTATTTTTTCTAAATTTTTTTTATTTTCAGTATCAATATATCGTTTTATTTCTTCTCTTGTTTTTGGATCTACATATATATCTTCACCATCTTTTTTATTAGCTTCAAGCATGGTCTCAGCACTTTTCTCTTTAAAGTATATTAATTTATTAAATTCCACGGCAAAAAACTGACATTGTTTCATTATTGACTCCAAACATTCTCTTCTTTTTATGAAATAATCAAACAAAGAAGTGAAAATTAGAACTATAAGACCTGCTAAGATATTTAATAAAATATTAGCTATATATTGAGCTATTTCATTATTTTTAAAAGCAAAAACTAATACAGTTGCTATTACTAAAATACATATGCTAGATATTGTACTAAAATAGAATATTCTTTTATTAAGCTTCATTTTATTATTGTTTACCTCCTTTATTTAAACTTCACAAATTATTTGTTGCTTCTCACGATACTACAAAATTACTAATTTACTATCCATTCGCCATTCTTTTTACCGTTTTTTCTTTCTATTATACCCTTTTCTTGCATTTCTGCCATATAAGTTTTTACAGTTCTTACAGATTTATTAATCTGTCTTGATATTTCTTCTTGAGTAGTTGCTGGATTTATTTTTAATATATTTATTATTGCCTGTTCTTCTAAAGTGTAATTATTGCCCTTTAAATCATTTTCATTTGCACTTTGAATATTATCTATATGTGTATACCTATTTTTTAATTCATAATTAGCATTTGTTAGCAAGTTATAAAAAAATTTTTCTAAAAAAGAAGTATCCTCGAATACATTTTTTTCAAAATTTTTGTAATTAGCTCTTACTAATGAATTTCTAAAATACCATGAATTTTCTGCAAATACTTCATCATTAATATTAAATCCAAAAGTTCTTAAATATTTTATCAAAAATACTGCCGTTGTTCTTGTGTTTCCTTCACAGAAAGGGTGTACTTGCCATATATTTGATGTGAATCTACATAAATGTTTAATAGATTCATCTAAGCTTAAACCTTTATATGAGAAATTTTTTTCTTGTTCAAAATCATATTCTAGTGTTTCTTTTATAGTATCAAATGATGCATATATTACTGTATCTCCATTTAATACCCATTCTTTTTTAGTAAAATTATAATTCCTGTATATTCCTGCCCCATCAAATATACCTTTAAATAATCTTTTATGAATATTTAATAGTTCTGTTGGCGAAAAATTAAATGCTTTTTCGCTCAGTATTTCTGTTATTCTTACTGCAACTTTATCTGCTTCTTCGCTCTCTTTTTCAAAGTTTTTTCTACTTCCTTGAACTTCATAATATTCATCTATTCTTGTTTTTGCTTCTTCAATATCTATTGTTCCTTCAATATGCTCTTTAGCAGTTTGAATTAAGTATTTTGAAGGCTTTAATCCATCTACATCTTGCAAACCTATAGCTGTTTCCCATGTTTTAGTCTTTTCTACTCGATTTGGCTCACCTTGTTTAATATATTCTGATAATTCTAAATTCCAATCTTTTTTCTTATCCATTAGAAATACCTCCCACATATATATTATATCAATTATCAGATGTAATATCAATATTTAAAGTGCAACTTTTGCACTTTAAAGCATAAAATTTGCACTTATACTTATTATCATTTTGCAATTTGCGTTAATATTCAAATTAAAAACTTTTTTCAAATTTATGTTGTTTTTTTATTTCAAGATTTGCAATTATCATTTTTTCTTATATTTCCACAGTAGTACTAGATTTTACCAATAAACCATGCTATACTATATTTATATTTTAATTAAGGAGGTGACAGCATGGCGGAATTATATTTGATTTCAAATTATAACTTACTGAACAAATTTAATTTCTATTATAATGCATCATATGGTAATATTTCGTACAAGGATTGCATTAAAGAAACTTTATCTAATGAAATCGATAAAAATTATAATCTTAATTTTGTTCAAAAAGAATATTTGAAATTTATAGTTTCATTTTTCTAAATAAATTTATGTGAAAGGAATAGGCGCTTTATATGAATTTAAAGAAAAAATAAAAACTCTAGTTTATAAATTAGTATAACTAGAGTTTTTATTTTTGGTAATTAAATTATTATCGTTCTATTATTCTTTTTGCATAAGAACAATCAGCCATTATTTTTCTATCATTTATTTTTGCGTTTTCTATTACTTTTTCTACTAATTTTCTTGCGATTCCTTGTCCTTGATATAGGCTACTAACTTCTGTATGAACGATATTCCAATATTCTCCATCTTCTATAAATAAACATTCTCCTATTTCTTTATTATTATCATATGCTATTGATTTATTATTTTCTTTTTCAAATTTTATCTCAATCATAAATAACTCCCTTAAATCTATTTTAAATAAAGCTATCTGGAACTAATCCCAAATTATTTATAATTTCATTTGATCTTTCTAAACAATCATGCATTTCCATTACTTCTGTATAGTCCCATGCTTTTAATTTAGATTCAATTGCTTGTATTCCTTTAGATTCTCTCTTTATTTTCTCTATCTGCTTTTCATCAGATACAGCAACTATAGCTTGCACTGCAAAATTATTAGTTGCTTTTTGTAAATTTAATATTAAACTATCTATACTACCATGTGTTTGAACTTCAAAAGCATAAATAACTTTTCCCATATTTCCTATTTGAGCTTGCCATATAGCATCTACAACTGCTCCATCTGCTATTTTAACTTCTGATTTACTTTCAAAACCAAGCCATTGTCCTATTTCAACAATTTGGTTAATAATATCATTATGTACAAATAATTTTGTATCCTTTTCAATAGGTACTTCATATTCCGCTTGTTCTGAAGGTGTTTCCTTTTTTGATATAGGATATACAATATCCCAAAACATATAGTCGACAATAAGTAAATTAACATTAGCTATGTTTTCATTAATCATCTCTTCTTTTATTTGTTTTCCAATATCACATAATCTTTTATAATTACTACCTGTATATTGATAGTTATGTGTAGGAACTTTTTCAACTCCTAAATATTTAAAACAAGCACAAGTAACCTTATTACAAATAACATATTCATTAGGATTTATATAGCTTAATAACTCACTCATACTAGATGGACCTATTTGTTTTATATTTTTATAAAAATCATCCCATCTTTTTTCAATTGGATTATTTCCATATAATAAATCTATTAGATATTTCTTTATCTTATTAAATCCATTTAATTCTATAATTTTATCAGCAATATATTTTTTGTTACCCCAAACAATCATTGACCAAAGTTTTCCTATAAATTCTACGAATTCATCTTCTGTCATGTTTTGAATCTTTTCTATATTCCAGCTTTGATAATATGTCATTCTTTCTTTTCTTTCATTAATTGCCTCAATATCAATATTATTTGAAATATGCTGTTTATATTTTTTTATAATATTTTTTAATTTTTCTTTATTCATATTAACTCCTAAATCATATTTTCACTCATTAATTCTGCTTGTTTTACAACAGTTTGAACTGCATTATCAGCTTTTTCTGGTGGATAATGATATTTTCTTAAAAGTCTTTTTATTTCTCTTCTCATAAATGCTCTTGCTGATTCTTTTTTCTCCCAATCAACTGTCCTATTTTTTCTGACTGTTTCCGTTAATTCATGAGCTAATTTTATTAGAACATCATCTTGCATTTCTTTTAGAACATTTGGTTCTTTTACTAGTGCATCATAAAAAGCATATTCATCTTCTGTTAAACCTTTTTCTTTACCCTCATTTCTTGATTCTACAACTTCCTGTGATAATTTCAGTAACTCTTCTATTACTTCCGCACTTGTTATTAACCTATTATTATATTTGTTCATTATAGCTTCCATTTTTTCAGAAAATAATTCTGCTTTTACTAAGTTTGTTCTTTTAAATAGTCTTATATTACCTTCTAGTAATTTTTTTAGTAATTCTGCTGCAATGTTTTTATTTTTCATATTTTTTAATCCAGCCATATATTCTTCAGAAAATATAGAAATTTCTGGACTATTTTTTTCAGCAGCTTTAAATATATCTATTATTCCATCTTCTTGTATTGCTTGTTCTAAAACATTTAATATTCGTTGATTTACTTCAGTTGTAGTCAATTTACCTGTTCCAGTAATTTTACAGACACCAACTTTTACTCCTTTAAAGTATTCTATTTCTAGTTTTGTATTTTCATCTAATAATGAACGAGCTAAAGTTTCTGCTTGTGATAATGCTGTTGCTTGTTTAATAAATTCTTTCTTATCTTCTTCATCTTGAGATAATATGTAGTTAATTCCGCTTGTAAGCGTCTTTAGTCTACTTTGATTAGAACAACTAAAAAAGTTTGAATAGTCAAATCCATAAAACATGTCTCTCATTATCTCTAATTTTTCTCTAACTATTGCATATGCAGCAGTAATATCTGGTATTTTATCTCTATCCCTATTAGTATATTCATTTAGAGCCACTTTTAAATCTGCTCCAATTCCAATATAATCTACTATTAACCCAGCTTCTTTATCTTTATATACTCTATTAACTCTAGCAATTGCTTGCATTAAATTATGACCTTTCATTGGCTTATCAATGTACATTGTAGCTAAATCTGGTACATCAAATCCAGTAAGCCACATATCTACTACAATTACTATTTTTAACTCACTTTTACTATCTTTAAATTCTATTGCTAGATTATCTCTATATTGTTTATTACCTACCAATTCATGCCATTCTTCTGGATCGTTATTATTGTCAGTCAATACAACTTTTATTTTTTTATTCCAATTTGGTCTAATTGTTAATATTTCTTTGTATAAATTAATTGCTATTTTTCTGCTCATACATACAATCATTGCTTTTCCATTTAATATATCTTGTCTTTGTTCATAATGATTTACAATATCATCTGCTAACATTTCTAGTCTCTGTTTTGATCCTATTACAGTTTCTAATTTTGCTAATTCAGCTTTTGATTGTTCTATAACTTTATCTGTTGCTTCATCATTATATGAAATATATTGATATTCTTCATCTATATCATGTAAAATGCATTCATCTAATTTTAATTTAGCTACTCTGTTTTCATAATATATTGGTACTGTTGCATTATCTAATACAGCTTGTGTCATATCATATATATCAATATAATCACCAAATAAAAGTCTTGTGCTTTTATCTGCCATTTCAATTGGTGTACCAGTAAATCCTATAAATGTTGCATTTGGTAATGCATCTCTCATTTTCTTTGCATATCCGATTTTAAATTCTCCTGTTTTTCTGTCTAATTTTTTTTCTGTTCCATACTGACTTCTATGAGCTTCATCTGCAATAAATACAATATTTTCTCTATCTGATAAAATATCATTATCTTCTTCAAATTTTTGTATTGTTGTAAATATTATTCCTCCAGCATTCACCTTCAAATATTCTTTTAACTCTTTTCTATTTTCAGCTTGTCTACATCTCTGAGGCAATATTTCTCTACTACACGTTGAAAATGTTGTATATAATTGATTATCTAAATCATTCCTATCTGTTAAAACAACTATTGTAGGGTTGTTTAAATTAATATTTTTTAATAAAAGACCTGCATAGAATACCATTGCAAAGCTCTTTCCAGATCCTTGTGTATGCCATACAACCCCAGCCTTTCTTGTATGTTTCTTTAAAGCTTTTTCTGTACTTAAAATAGATTTTTTTACTGCAAAATATTGATGATACCCTGCTAATATTTTAATATTTTTACCTTCTTTATTTTGAAACATAATGAAATTAGTTATTATATCTATTATTCTTTCTTTCCTAAAAACGCCATTCAATAGAACATCAACTTGTTCAATATTTTCTTCTGGTTTTTCACCATTTTTTGATTTCCATGTCATATATCTCGAAAAATCTGCTGTTATTGTTCCAACTCTTGCATTAACCCCATCAGATATAACATTAAAAGCATTATAGTAAAATAAAGTTCTAATATCTTGTTGATAATTTTTTATTTGATTATATGCATTTTCAATTGTTGTTTCTTCTTTTATTGCACTTTTCAATTCAAAAACAACAAGTGGTATACCATTTATAAAAACAATTACATCTGGTCTTTTTTCTTTATATTCTATAATGGTGTATTGATTTATGACATGAAAAGAATTATTTTCTATATTATTTCTGTCAATTAATTTGGCGGTATATGTTCTATCACCTTCTATTGGTATTTCTACTCCAGCATAAAGCATGTGATAAAATTCATAATTAGCTTGTACTAAACCGATATTAGTAAAAGTTCTTATTCTTCTATATACTTCATCTGCAATATCTTGCGTTATATCAGGATTAATTTTAAAAATAGAATTTAAAAATATGTCTTTCAAAATTACTTCTTTATAATCTCTTTCAATTTCTGGTCCGTATAAATATTCATAACCTAATCCTTGTAATTGTTCAATTATTGCTTGTTCTACTTGTTCTTCTTTAAACATAATTTTCCCCCTAAATTACATTATCCATTAATTATATTCATAAATTTTCTTCCATTACTATTCATAAACCAATAACTATTTGTTGACTAAATTTCTATATTATCTAGGTCTATTTCTCCATTCATTAACTTTGGTAGTAATGTATCTCTTATTTGTATCAACACTTCATTTTCATCATTATTTTTAAATATTTTCTCATACATAGGCTCTGCAATATTATTAAATTCATCTAATGTTTTTTTGTCTGGAAAAATTAAAGATGTTTCACATATTCCTTTTGTAGATAAATTAACTTGTACTCCACTATTTGCTCTACTTCTTATATCTTTAACAAAGAAATCTATATTTGTTAAAGTATATACAAAAGAATAATTTACTAATTCTTTTTTACACCTTAATATTCCTACTCGTTGATTTATAATAAATTCATTATTTTTATCAATCAATGCTGTGTGCCCTAATAATGGAGTATCACTATTTTTCATATCAGTCATACACATCAAAATATCACCTTTTTTTGATATATATTTTTCTAAACCTGTGCAATATTCTTTACTTAACCAACTTTTTGTTTTATCCTTGTTAATTCCTCCTAAAGGTTTTATATTCCCCATCTTAAATACTTTATATGTATTTTTTTCTTCTTTATTTAACATTTTTTTTGAATCTATACTATAACCATTAGAGAAATCTATTATATTTTCAAGTTTTACTACTTTCCAATTTTCTGGTATTTTTCCAAGTTCAGAATCTTTCATCTTACCATTTGAAGATTTATAATATTGTCCATCTAAAATTGGAAACTCGAACTCAATAAACCACTTTTTAAATATTGAATTTATAATCTCTTGCAAATTATTATTTATTTGATTATTTAATTCAATTTTTCTATCTATTAAATCTAATATATTACCTATATTTTTCTGAGTTTTCATATCAGGTAATTCTATTTCTATATTCTTCATTACTGTCCCTGATACTTCTTGAAATGTTGAACCATTGGCTTTTGATTTTATTGTTTCAACATTATTTAGAAACCAATAATACATATATTTGTAATAACATTTCTGCTTATTACAAACAAAACTTTTAAAGCCTTGATTAGTACATAATTCTTTTTCTGCTATTGCCACATATCCTATTGGAGCTCTTGATGTAAATAATATTGAATTTTTAGGAATTAATACTGCACTACTATTATTTAATCCTTCTTCTGTAATACTTCTCTCTCCTTTTGATATAAATCTTCCTTTATAATTAGATAAATCTTTTGGAGTAATCCAAGATATTTTTCCATTCCAATATTCGTTTATTTTTGTTGAAGGTGTTCCTCCAGCTATTATCTCTCCTATTTCACATAACTTTTTTTTCATTTTTTCTCCTAATTCATTCTATTTAATTATTGGGCTCCATCTCAATATTTTCAATTCTAATATCTTCTTTACATTTTTTTATTACTAATTTTAAAATCCTCTCTTGCTCAAATATATCTTCAATATCGCCCGCATATTTATTAATATATATATTACCTTTTATTCTTATATTGTAAACATCTTCTTTATTATTTTTAGTTTCTTCATATATTATGTTTAATAAATCAACTACTCTAAAATCTTCAATTACAAGTGTATCTGAAAGTATATTAATATCATTTAGTTTTTCGACTACTTCCAGTGAGAATTTTTTACTATGAATATAATTCAAAACATCTTCATATTCTTTCTTTTCTATATCTTTTACATTTATTCCATCTGGTATATTTATATTTAATATTTTATCTAGTACATTTAGAATTTCTAATTCATTTCTTACTATTATTATTTCATCGTTATTAAATAATTGTTTAAACTCTTCTTCTATTTCACTGTTAAAAATATTATCATTTGTATATAATATTATTTTTTCATTTTCATTATTTTCTTTATATTCTATTATGCTTTCCCAAAGAAGTACGTCTTTAAAACCTTTATCAGAATTTTTTTCTTTTCCCCCAAAAGGTGGCTTTTTATTACAAGCTCTATCTATAATGCTGGGTAATCTGTTATTATCTGGGAATTTCAATTCTTTTATTTTGACTTGCCTATTATTTATCTTTTCTTTATATTGGTTCATTTTTTTACTCAAATATTCTTCATAATCTATGTCCTCTCCAATATTAATTTCAATATTAGGAAATTTAAATTTTAATATCTTACTCTTATAATCCTCTTTTTTTTCTTCATATTTTTCAATTTTGTGCTTTTTTAGTTCACTCCATACTATTTCTGGAATAATTACATCAATAAATGAACAAATGTCTTTTTCTTCTATTTTATCTAATATGTTATTAAAAGTAGTATTAAAATAAAATTCTGTAAAATCTGCTTTTTTATCATAATCATTATATAAAATGTTTGTATCAAAAATAATACTAAAATGTTGATTACCCATTAGTATACCTCATTATATCTTTCTAAAATCCAATTTTTTCTATAATTTTTTTTATTTCTTCATCTAATTTTACTGATTCTTCCATTTGTTGTAGTAAATCTTCAGTTAATTTTTTCATTTTTTCTTCAAAAGGTATTCCATCTTCTTTTATTTCTTCTGTTCCAACATATCTTCCTGGAGTTAATACATAATTATTTTCTTTTATTTCATCTTTAGTAGCAGATTTACAAAATCCTACAACATCTACATAATTTTCATTTTTTCTCCAACTATGATATGTTTTAGCTATTTTTTGTATATCCTCTTCTGAAAGTTCTCTTACCTTTCTATCTATCATATGTCCAAGATTTCTTGCATCTATAAACAATACCTTATCTTCATTATTTTCATTTTTATTTCTTCGCATAATCCATAAAGAGCAAGGTATTCCTGTTGCATAAAACAATTGACTAGGCATTGCCACAATACATTCCACAACATCTCTCTCAATCATATTCTTTCTAATAGTTCCCTCATTAGAAGTGTCGCTTGATAAAGATCCATTAGCAAGTACAGTGCCTGCTACACCTCTTTCTGGATTTAGATGGTAAATCATATGTTGTAACCAAGCATAGTTTGCATTTCCTGTTGGAGGTACACCAAATTTCCAACGAGGATCTTCTTGTAATCTGTCACCGCCCCAATCTGATACATTAAAAGGTGGATTTGCTAATATATAATCTGCTTTTAATGTCTTATGTAAATCTTCATGAAAAGTATCCGCATTATGGCTTCCTAAATTACCATCTATTCTTCTAATAGCCAAATTCATTTTTGCTAGCTTCCACGTTGTAGGGTTTCTTTCTTGTCCAAATATAGATACATCATTAATATTTCCTTGATGCTCTTTTACAAACTTTGATGATTGGACAAACATTCCACCTGAACCACAACAAGGATCATATACTCTTCCTTTAAATGGTTCTATCATTTCAACCAAAGTCTTAACAATACATGTTGGTGTATAGAATTCTCCTCCTCCTTTACCTTCTGCAGATGCAAATTTACTTAAGAAATATTCATATACTCTACCCAACATATCCATTTCTTTAGCTTTATCTGTTCCTATTTCTATATTTGTAAATAATGTAACTAACTCTCCTAAAGTTGTTTTCTCTAATTCAGGTCTTGAATAATTTTTATTAAGTACACCTTTTAATGATGGATTTTCTTTTTCAATAGATTCCATTGCATTATCAATTACTTTGCCTATTTCTGGCGTATTTGCGTATCTTAATATTTCATTCCATCTCGCAATTTTTGGAACCCAAAATATATTTTCTGCGATATATTCGTCCTTATCTTCTTCATCTGCATATTCATCTTTTAATAATTCTTGATATTTTGTTTCAAAAGCATCAGATACATATTTTAAAAATATTAGTCCCAAAACAACATGTTTGTATTCGCTTGAGTCCATACTTCCTCTTAATTTATCTGCTGCTTGCCATAATTTATCTTCATATCCTAATACAGTACTACTTTCACTTTTTGACATATTCTCCTCCAAAATTTTCTAATTTTCCATTTATAATATATCATAAAATCTTTTATTTCTCAACAAATTGAACTTTTTTTATAAAAAAATAGAAGTATTTCTACTTCCATTTACTATTATAATAATTAGCTTTGAATAAATTTACTAAATTCTCTTTATACTTTAATAATCTATAATCCGCCTCCTTAAGTTTTGCATATTTTTCACTTTCCTTATTCTTTATTTTTTCCATTTCCTCATCAATCTTTTCTTCAACTTCTTCAATTTTATCGATAATCCAAGCAAAATTATGTATAGGATTGTATAAATTTAATGTAAGTATCATCTCATTTCCTTTTTTATCTTCTGATGAAATACCTCCATATTCATTCCTGTAAAATATTTCATTATAATCTATTTCCACTGGGTTATAAAAAAATTCATTTTCTATTTTACCATTATTTATGTCTCCTTTATATTTATCACTTTTATTTCCGTTACATTTAGGACACGAATACATCAGATTATCATATTCATACTTTAACTCTGGCCTCATATTCTCAAATGCACTTTTGGGTATAAAATGATCTATCTCAAATGGTTCAGGAGCAATTATGTTGTCAGGCATATTGCAATATGCACACCTATTTTTAAAATCTTCTTTTAAATTTTCTCTATAACTGCTATATGTTTTATACCTTTTTTTACAATTTCTAATAATCCTAAAATCTCTAAATTTCTTATATCTCATTTTTTACTCCATCAATTTTTTAGCATCTTCAATTAATTTTAATATTTCTTTTAATTCCTCTATATTTATAACTTCTTCCAAATAACTTCGTTGCATTGGAAGATATTTATCTAGTTCTTTTTCTTTTTCTACGATTTTATTAACAATATCTTGATTCTCTGTATTTTTTGCTAATTCACTTTTTAATTCATCAAGCTCTTCTTGAGTAGTACTTCTTAGCTCATTATATCTTTTCACGTTTTTTAACATGTTTTCTGTTTTTTCTTTGGCATATTCCCCTATTTTAAAAAATTCACTTTTAGCATAAACTTTATCAGGATCCACATAATTATTTTTCATACTATCTTCTACTACATTGGTCATAATGATAGTTGGAAAATCAGGTGCATCCTTTCTTATTTGTTCAAAAATGTCTGAACCATTAAAAATTTCATTACTATTTACTACTATTTTATGATCAATTATTAAAATTGAAATTTCAAATTTTAAAATATCATCAACTATAACTTTTATTAGATTATCTGTTAATTTTCCAACATCTGAATTCAAATCATAAATTTTAAATTTCAATTCATTTATATCCAAATTATATTTTTTAATAATAGTTATTATTGTTCTTTGGATTGAATCTATTTCATTCTTATCATCATCAATTATTCCAATTACCATAAACTTAATCTCCTATAGGAAAATTTATTATTATTTTAAATCCATTTTCTATCTGAATAGTATGTATTTCTCCATTATTTCTATTCACTGCATCTTTGCATATCCACAATCCTAAACCTGTTCCTTCCTCTTTTGAAGTTTCCCCTGGTTCAAAAATTTGATCTGGATTGTATTTATATTTTTCATTTAATTTAGGTCCATTATTTTCGAAAGAAATATCTATCATGTCTGAATTTTTTATTAATGTTATGCTTATTTTTCTTTTTCCTCCATCTTTTTTCTCTAAGAACCAAGCTGAATTCAAATATAAGTTATTAAATATTAAGTATAAGTCTATTTTTGAAATTTTTATATTTATTTGTTCTGTAAAATTCAGTTCTACTTCTATACCTTTCTGTTCTAATAATTTTATCCATTTATTTCTAAAATTATTCATAAATTCTGTAAGATTCACATCTTCTACTTCAAAACTATCTTTAGATACCCCATCCATTATCAAATTAACCCATGTACTTAGTAACTCATCAGTACTAGTATATTTACTAATTTGTTTATATGGATCAAATAAAGGATCTCCTTTATATTCTTTATAATCCAAGATATAATCTATACATGATTCCAATTGTTGATTTCTACTTCCTAAATCAGTTGCTATTTTACTTATTTCATGTGAAAATGTACTTGCTATTATACCAGCCGAACTAAAATTCATTAATATTCTATTTGTATCTGTTTGGCTCTGCTTTTCTTTAAAACTTTCATATACTGCATCTTTATATTCTTCTTCTGTATGTTGTTTATTATTATTTTCTTTTTCTCTTCCATTATTATTTTCTTTTTCTTTTACTACATCTTTAATTACTTGATAACTTTTGCTTATTCTTTCAGTCTTTAATTTTAACCAATTACCATACTCTCTATATACATATTGCCTATCATATTCAAATTTAGATATTATCTTTTGAATAATTTCTACGAACAAATAATAAGTTTCATTTAATGCTAAGCTTTCTCTGTTAGCCATATCTGTAAGATTTTTGTTATCATTTCTACTAATATTAATATTTCCTATTAACTGATATGGTTCAACTCTCCAAAATCCTGTTGGATGCGTTACACCTGCTGGGCTTAATTGTGCTCTTTTTCCTAAACCTAGCCAATCATACATAGGCCCATCTTCACCATAAGGTCTTACTTTGAAATTATCTCTATATAATTTAATCCCAGAAAATTTTTTTAGCAGTTCTTTCCTTTTATTTACTTTTATATCTTTTATAATTGAATATTCACTTTTTCCTGATTTTAAAAAATATAGTTCAAAAGAAAATTTTCCTACTTTCTTTATCTGGTCCTCACTTTCATTTTCTATTAGATCTTTTACATTTATATCATATTCAATTACTTTATCATAATCTTCTTTTTGGTAATTTTTTTGAGAAAAAGCTTTTCTTTTCCAAAATTCTTGTATATCAAAAGTGTATTCTTTATCATTTATAACCTTTTTTTGTTGTTTAGCATTAAGATCAATTTCGTTTCTTTCCATATACATTTTTATTTTTTCATTTCCGTCGAATTCTGCTTTAATTCTATAATCGTAATGCTCTTTACTCATAAAGATATCATTTGTTTTAAAATTCAAATCCGGTCTTACTAAATTTCTTAATAATATATTAAATTTATCAGTATTTCCAAATGGATTAATACTGTTAAGGTTATTGTTTATTCTACTAAATATTTTTTCATTCCATGTCTCTCTTGTTTGTTTTAATATAATTATTGTGCCATGTTCTGCATCATAATTTTCTACATATTTATAATTATCCTTTAAAATTTCTTGTAATATTTCTTTAAAATTTTCTTTTTTAATTTGAACTTCTGCATTTATTTCATCCAACAATTTAACTTTATCAAATTGAGTCCAATCTATGCTCCAATACACAGTTGGTTTATTCTCTTTTTTTGTATATACCTCTGTTTGTAAGGATAACTTTTCCAGTGCAAATCTTCCTATTCCTTTAGCTCCAGTTTTTATTCTACCTTTTTTACTATATACATTAATCTCCTTATCATCAGTTCCTATATTCATCCAAACATTTTTTATTATATCTTCATCCATTCCTGTTCCGTTGTCAACTATAATAATTTTATTTTTTGAAAAGAAAATATATTTTAATTTTTCTAACTCTTCTTCTGATAATTTTTTCTTTTTTATATATTTATTATCATTTAATTCATATCCAGTCTTTATTATAGAAATTTCAGTTTCTGTAAAATTATTTTTTAAAACTGATATATTAATTTCATTTGGAATATCCTCATATGGTATATCAAATTGTATATATGCATTTTCTGCATCCGCATCATATGCATTCTTTACAAGTTCTATAATAGCTCCATTTGAATCCGAAATATTTTCTCTTCCTATTAGTCTAGCTGTTTTTGATGAAACATTAAATTTTACTTTTTCCATCTATGAAATCCCTTCTAAAACATATAATTATTTATATCACTACTGGTAATTCTTATAGATTCACCACTAGCATTAATCCCAACATTTTTTACATATTCGAAAAATTCTTTACTTTCTAAAATTTCTTTTGCTTCTTTTAAAGTTTTGTCTTTTTTAGGTATTATATATATACCAGAATATGGTATTGTATCCTTATCTAATTCATATACTTTAACTTTTTTCGTCACTACTATTGATAGTAATAATTTTTCTCTATTCATATCGTTTAAAGCTTGACTTCTACCGTATTCATACCATTTCGCTGAAGTATCAGATTTTCTATTATCTAAATCTTTTTTATTTAACATTAAGTACTTATATGCATTTGGATATAATTTTTTCAATTTATTCTCTTCATATCTTATAATAATATTTTGTTGATCATATTTATATGGAAATATAATCATTTCTGAAATTTTATTGTTTAAACTTCTTGGACTAACTGCTTTTTTTAGAATTCCTTTTTCTATACTCATTTCACCTTTTTTTATATAGTTTGTATTCTCTGTATAATCATTTATAACAAACACTGAATTCAATAATGTAGCAACAGAATTAGATGCTTTAAAAAAATCTCCAAATCTTTTATTCTTACTATTAATTTTTTTATTTGAAAATAGCCATTTTCCATTTAGATTTTTCTTATATAAGTTTTTTTCTGTTTTATTATATTCATTTACATATTTTATACTCTTACTGTTACTATTTTTCTCTATTATAATTACTGCTGAAGAAGTCAAAATATTTCTATTTTGATTACTATTATTTTTATTAAATAGTTTTCTATTATCGTAATCATGTATCTCTAATATATGTGGTAGCATATATTGTCTTAGTTCTTGAGAAAATACGTTCTTAAATATACTTCCTGGTATTAAATACGCCATCCTTCCATGTTCTTTTAAGCTGATTATTCCTTTTTCAATAAATGCATAGCAATAATCAAACTTTCCTTTTTCACATACTTTAAAATTTTCTTTTGTATATTTTCGTGTTTTTTCATCTAGATCCCTATAATTAATATATGGAGGATTCCCTATAACATAATCAAATTTAAATTCAAAGTTCTTTTTTAGAGAATCCTCACAATATAAATGCCATTTAACTTTATTAATATTGTATTTGTTAGCAATAGTATCTAAATTTTCTTTACATTTTTTATAATGTTTTGGATCTAATTCTATACCATATATATCATTCTCTAATCCTGATTTTATTTCTATTATATCTTTATTTTGTCTTAATGAATCTTCAATATATCTTTCTACTATTCTTATTAGAATTTGCCCGTCACCACACGAATTTTCTATAACTTTTTTTCCATATATATTTTTTTTATATTCTGCCCAATCTAATAATTCTTCTACATTTTCTATGGGTGTAAAAATTTGACATTTATATTTGCAATTTTTATCCATTTTTATTCCTCTTTATTTTACAATTATTCTTTTAAATTTTATCATAATAGTTATTTTTTAACAACTATTCAACTAAATTTTTATAAATTTTATATATTTATTTTTCATATATACTTCTCTTTTTCTTCTTTCGCTCTTTTTCCTTTGACTTCTGTTTCTCCCTCTCCTGTAATTCTTTTATTTGTCTTTTCATCTTCCTAGCATTGTCACCAACTTCATCACACAACCTAATTTCTTTTCTAACCTTCTCTATAGCAGAAGTAACATTAATTATTTCTTTGGTCACAACATCTTTATCGCTTTCATTATCTAATTTTTGCCTTTTGTAATACAACCTATTTCTTGTATTTAAGATCTTCTGTAATTCTTCTTTTTTCTGGTCTTTTAAATTTTCTATATCATTTATACTTTCTAACTTGTACTTACATATAAATCTTATTTGTTCTGAATACTTGTCCATTTTTTTAACTGCTTCTCTCATCTCTGGAGTAAGTTTGTAATTTAAGTTTTTCTTTGGATAAACTTTTAATAAATAGCAATAGTAATAATATAAAGCAATTATCCCTTTAGGTTTTCTTAATTTCTTTACAGTACCTTTATAAAATAATCTTTTATCATAAGTTTTAGGTTTAATTACTTCTTCTCTACTTGGATATCTACTGAAAATTTTATTTTTAATATTTTCAATAGAATACTCTTCTCCAAAGGCTCTTTCAATTCTAATATTTCTTTTGTATGGATACCTTCTTATACTTATTTTATTTGCTCTAAAATACACTTCATATCCCATATCTTTTAATTTTTTTACAAATTCTTGATATGTCCATGAATGTTCTATTGCATAATCTATATCTTCTTTTGTAAATTTATAATATTCTGATTCTTTCATAGATTTTTTATAAAAGTTTTCAAAGTTAATTCCAGATTTACAGGTCTTTTCTTCTAAAACACTTAATCCATATTCCTCACATATTTCGTCTGATGTTTTTCGAAGTAATGCTGTATTACTAAGGTTACTATAATACTTATATCCATCTTTAAACGAAACAGAATTAATTACAAAATGATTATGAAGATTATCTGTATTCAAATGTGTAGATACCACTACTTGAAATCTATCTCCCCACATTTCTTCTGCAAGTCTTACTCCAATTTCATGAGCTATCTCTGGAGTAACTTCTCCCTCTTTAAAAGATTGATAACCATGAAAAGCAAGTATTCCTTTTTCTTTTCCATATAACTTTTTTATAAATTGCATTTCTTTAACCGCATTATCTACTTTACAATTTATCCCTGTTGTATAGAAAAGCTTTTCTGTTTTGTCTGGATTAGTAGCATAAGTTAATAATTTTTCTATACTATCGAAATTACCTCCTTCATTTTTTGTCTTTTCTTCATCTGTTGCATAATCAATTACATGATCTAATCTTTTGTCCACTTTCCACAAACTTGTAGTTGCCATTTTAATTTCTCCTTTCATTTAAAAGGGGATTGGGGAATTTCCCCATTTTGAATTTCGAGCTGACGAAATTCATTGCTTGCTAGGACAATAGCATACATATTTTAACTACTAAAAAATTACCTTTTCTCCATCAAATGCATCATATATTTTGAAAAACACTTGGACTTTTTAACTTAAAATCCAAGCATTTTTCTTCTGATTTTTTATTATAAAATTTTTAATATAAAACGATTTTCATCGCAAGAATATGATTCTTTTCCACTATTTATAGTTTCTTTTATAGCATTATTTTTATCTTCTAATTTAAATATTTTGTTTATTTTTCTTAATAAAATTTCTTGTTTTGTATCTCTTATTAAACATGGTATCTTATCATAACCTAATGTTTTTGCTGCTATCATTTTAAATCTTCCTTTTAGTATTCTGTATCCATTTCCTACTTCAATAACTTCTATTGGTTTGCCTATACCATGTTTTCTTATTGCATTTATTTGCAAATAAATTTTATCTAAATTATCTTTATTATTTTCATTATAATTGCATCCTTTTATATCTTTTATCTCTATTTCTTTATATTCTTTATAGCTTCTCATATTATCAAATCCTTTCTTTTTCTATTTACTTTTTTAAATTTTTATATTAAAATAATAATATAGTTAATGGGTTAGTATTTTTAGTTTTGCCGACTTATACTAACTCTTTTTTCATACTTTTTAGTGTCACTCCATAACACATTTGATACAATTTTGAGATAATTGCATCTACTAATTGATCATCTTGACTTTGACTAAATCTTTCTATTAATCCTTGTTTATCAAATCTTGTTGTAATAATTATTGGTAATCTATTTTCGTTTCTATTTTCTATTATTGTATATAATTTTTCTAATGCCCAGTTGCTTATTTTTTCTGTTCCTAAATCATCAATTATTATCATATCTACATTTGAATATAGCTCAATTAATTCATTTTCTGACCTCGTATTATCTTTAAAAGTTTCCTTTATCATATCTAATAAAGTTGTCAATCTTCCCATTAATACTATCTTGTCATTTTCAATTAATTTATTAGCAATTGACGCTGCTAAATGTGTTTTTCCAACTCCTGACTCGCCCATTATTATCAGTCCATTGGTATTTGCACTTGTAATATTTTTATTTACATAGTCTTTAGCAATTGCTATAGCTAATTCATTTTCAGAATTACTATTAAAATTTTCAAAGTTCAGATTTTGAAATTTCATGCCAATATAGTTTTGTTTATATATCTTGTTTATAACATCTCTAAAATGTTTTCTTTTTGCAATTTCATAGTCTTTTTTATCTTTCTCTTTCCAATATTCTTGTGCTTTTTTGCAAGTACATCTTTCATATTCAATATTATCTGGAGAAAAATTAGCATATAAATAATCAAGTCCAATTGGAGTTAATTCTCTGCCACAGTATTCACATTTTTTCAATTTTTTGTGGATAACTTCTTTATATTTTGTATTCTCTAAAGCCATTTTCTCTCTCCTCTCTTATATTTTTTTCTTTTCTTATTCTTAATTCTTTTGTATTCTTTTCTTCTCCGTTACTTAACGTTTGAATAACGTTACTTTTTTCTTTTCCACTTTTTAATTTTTCACGATATCTTTTTTGTCTTTCTCTATTTTGCATTTGATATTTTTCATAATTTTCAATACTTTGATACTTGTCCCAGTTTTTTATTAGAAATGTTTCCCCTTCTTTTATTAACATTTCTAATTCTAGAAATTTATTTAAAATTTTTTCTATTTTTTTCTTAGATTTTCCCATAATCTTTGAAAAATTTTCTATTGTCATCGGATTATTACCTCCTATTTCTAGCCTTCCTTTGTTATTACATTCAACTGCTAATGCAATTAACTGTATCCATACTCTAAAATAAGTATCACCATCAGTTAATTTTAAAATCAACTGAATTTTCCTGTTTGAAAATATATTGGTTTCTGTTTTAAACCAAGGTAATTCATACATATCCTCCTTTCCTCACTTTCCTTGTTAGTTAGTAACTAACTGATTCTTTTTCTTTTCTATTTAGATATTCGTCTAATGCTTGAACTCTAAATAGAAATTTTCCACCAACTTTTGAGCATGGTATTTGTTTTCTTCTTACTAATTGATTAATCAACCAATAAGATATTCCTAAATACTCTGCTGCTTCTTTCATTGTTAGTGTTGTTCTTTGTACCTTTTGTAACTTCATAAACTCACCTCCTCTTTCTTTTATTTAAAGTTGACTTTTGTTAACAATTGAATTATACTAATTATAGTTAACTAAAACAAGAATTTTATTGAAAGTTTTTTAGAAATGATAACAGCTAAAATCCCTTACTGTACGGATTTTTACTGTTAACACGGAGGAATTAAAATGGAAAAAACCGAATCTTATTCTATAGAATTAAACTTATATAATGGAAAAAATCCTTTTGAATTAAATAAATTTTATTCAATTTCATTTGATACCAGTAAAATAAATTTATCTACTAAACAAACAGAGAAACTTGTAGATCAATTTTATAAAGAAATGAATATAAAAAGAAAAGATGAACTTATGGATGATCTATTTCTTACTTTAATACATAAACAATTTCCAAATTTTCCAGCTAATACATTATTTGTACAAGATATAGAGAAAATAGGTTTAGATTTAAAATTAAGCTATGATTATGACCGAACTGCATTAGGAGATAATTTAATGGGGTTTTTAAATTTAGACTTTTATAAATTTGAAGATTTCTTTAAATTTTTCTGTACTTTTATTTTTATGTATTTCAGTAAAATACCTAAAAAGCAATTAAATAAAATTTTTAAAGGCTTTGATGAAAACATTATTTATATAGATTCAGAAAGACCTACACATATCGTAGAAAAATCTTTGTTAAAAGAATGTGCTAAACAACTATACGAAAGTGAAAAATATTATTTAATAGAAAACCAAAAATTATTTAGAAACTTTGTAGATTACATATTTAATAATAACAAAGAAAAAAGATTATCTAAATTAACTAACTCTCAAAGATTTTATATATTTCAAAACATATCAGAAGAAATTCAAAATTTTGCAAATGATTATATATGTGATTATACATTAGGATTTTGGTTTAATGATCCTACTTTTAAAAGTAATATTTTAAATAAAATCAAAGAAACTCTATCTGATCCATTATCTAATGAAAATTTTTTAATAGAAAATATGTTAAAAAATGATCCAGATGGAAAAAAGATTATAGGACACAAATATAGCTTTGAAACTAATAATTTATTTACATATTTCTATATTATACTTTATCATATTACTTTAAATAATGTTGAATACATAAAAAAATGTCAAGTATGTGGAAAATATTTTTTCTCTGATAAAAATAATACATTATATTGTAATGGTAATTACTCTAAAGATATTACTTGTAAAGAATATGGAATAAAAACTTCTCAAAAAAGGAAGGAAAATGAAGAACCTGTATATGGTAAATATAGACAAATATATGCTAAAAAAGCAATGATGGTAAAAAGAAATCCAGACATTGAATATTACAAAACTAACTATGAAAAATGGAAAAAAGAAGCTAAACACTTTATTAATGATATTAAAATTGGCAAAAAGACTTATGATGAATTTGATGAGTGGTTAGATAAAAATAAATAAAACAAACTTGTGTATATTATCACAAATCTACACAAGTTATTTTTACTTACATAAATATTATTTATAGTTCTTCTTCAATTTTATTCAGTGAAAAATCATCATTTTTCTTGCATATAATGCGTAATTTATATGGTTTTTTAATCTTATATGGGCTTAACTTATATGAAAGAATAATTTTTGTCAATAATTCTTGTTGACTTAAAGAAGCATCATTTATACGAGTAAGCCCTGAACCCAGAATAGGTATACAAACATCATTTTGTCCGTAATATTTGTCGATTTCTTTCCATAAATTTGATAAACTTTCAAGATATTCTTTATTAGAAAAAAACTTTCCTAATCCTTCTTCATCTAACTTTGCAAAAGCCATTAATAAATCATCTCCATTAGGAATAATTGTTCCAGATGCATATCTTATTTTATTATTAAATTTAGAATTAGTATCACATTGTTTTATTTTATTTTTTAGAATCAAATTGTTTATATCTAAATCAGTATGTTGTAAAAGATATTGCCCACATATTGAATTTTCTTTTATTTGGTGAGGTAGATCACCTATTTCTGTGGTATAGCATTCATCAAAATTTATAACTTTTTTACAGTTTTTTTCTTTTTTAATATCACCGTATTTTACTTCTATAATATAATCTTTTCCTTTTAGTACAATTTTTTTACGATTATATTTATATATCACATATGCCAAGATAGTAATACATGCTAAAATCAATGAGAATAAAATGCGATTTATTATTATATTTAATTCAACTGACCATTTTGAAAATAATATATATTTTTCAAATAATGATTCTGGGATAAACATAAATGCAATAGATACTAACGTTGAAATAACAGTCAATAATTTACTTATTGTTTTACGCATAACCAAGTACCTCTTTTATTTTACTATAGTTACCTACTTTTCTGCCATAATTATCAAATGTCCAAAAAGGCATCGCATATGATTCATAACCCTTCATGTATGATGGCAACCATCTTTCTTCATTTCTGGTTGAATTGTAAACAATAACAATTTGCTTATTCTTTCTTTTAGCTTGTTCAAATTCATGTCTTAAATATGAATATGTATTTATTTCATCAACATCTGAACTATATCCATAATAATTTCTAGAAGCTCTTTTACAATACTTATATCCATTAGTATTTTGCTTATATGGTGTACATGGATACCATATTTGATTACCATTAGCTCTTGAGCAATTACTTCCTGCTGTGCGGGATGCAGTTCTATCTCCAACAATAAAAATTACAGCTGATGATGCATTTATTTGTCTATTAAATTCACTTTTTAAATCACAAGATCTACAATCAGGATCTTTTGAAACGCTTCCTGAAACCACTTTAGACATGTCAATAAAATCAACTATATGTTTATCATCATTTCCCCATTTATTAAGTACTTCAACAACTTCATAGTCGCCATGTTCTTTTGAATAATCTGCACTAATATAAACTTGCTTCTTCATTATTACCTCTCCTTTACAATTTAAATCACTTGTCGCATTATATCATATTTTCTGTTAAAAGTCCAGCAATCCGTTGATATTACAAAGTTCGACAGTTTTCGACAATTATATATATTAATTATATAAAATTATTTTTATATCTCTTGCATCTCGTTAACAATTATAGTATAATGATTCTAGTTAACATTTAGCACATCCTCTCCCACCCATAGGTATGCCTGAAAGGAGGTGAAAAAGGTAATGGCTGGGAGTATTGAAAAAAGAGGAAAAGATAGTTACAGGTTAGTATGTACAAATGGCTATGACTTAAATGGAAATATAATTAAACATACCAAAACAATACATGGAACTAAAAAAGATGCTCAAATAGAACTTGCTAAATTTGTTGCAGATGTTCAAAATGGTCTTGTAATTGAAGGAAAATCTCTTAAATTCTCCGAATTCACTGAAATATGGAAAAGAGATTATGGTTCAAAAGAACTTGCACCTTCAACATATAAAAGATATTGCAGAATGTTAGAAACGAGGATTCTTCCCTACTTTGGACATTTCTATATTAACAAAATTAAACCTACAGATATTATGCAATTTTATGATTTACTAAGTAGAGATACACAATTAGTTAGGAAGAAAAGTAATAATGGTAAGAAAACAATAAAACCTTTATCTGGTAAGACAATATTAGAGCATCATAGACTATTTCGTGCAATGCTACACAAAGCTATATATTGGCAATTAATTGTATCTAATCCTGCAGAAAGAGTTCAACCACCTAGAGCAATGAAACCTAAAAGAAGATATTATGATGATGAACAATGTAAAATACTACTAGAAAATTTAACCGAACTTGGTGAAGAACAAATTAAATACAAAGTTGCAATCATCTTAACAATATTTACTGGTGTAAGACTTGGTGAACTTATGGGATTAGAGTGGCAAGATGTAGATTTTAAAACTGGTATAGTAAGTATAAATCGTTCTAGTCAATATTTAGCAGACAAAGGAGTATTTACTAAAACACCAAAAACAGAAAGTTCTATTAGAGAAGTAGCAATTCCTGATTTCGTCGTTTCTTTGCTTGAAGAATATAAGTTATGGTATGATGAGCAAAAATCGTTCTACGGCGAATTATGGACGAATTCTAATAGGTTATTTGTACAAGCTGACGGCAAACCTATGCACCCTTCTACAATTAGCAAATGGTTTGTAAAATATGTAGCACAAATAGGACTACCTGTAATTAACTTCCACGGATTAAGACACACAAATGCTACACTTTTAATATCACAAAATATTGATGTAGCAGTAGTAGCAGCAAGATTAGGACATGCACAAATTACAACAACATATAATTTCTATGTACATCCTATTATTTCTCATAATAGAATTGCAGGAAATGTATTACAAAACTTGTTACTACAAAAAAACTAGTCTAAAATCTTTTTTCAGATTTCACTAAGGCAAATCAAAAGCCATTAAACTTTTCACGATAAAAAAAGTAAAAGACTACTAAAAAATATTTTAGGTTTCCCATAGTCTTTTACTGAAAATTTATTAGAAATATAAACATTTTTTGAGGATTTCTTCCCCAACTTTTCCCCAATTCTACATAAAAAGGCTATTTAAAGTCATTATTGTTAACTAATTAGAGGATATAAAAAATCGCTACAACCTTGATAGCTGTAACGATATAAGTTTGGTTGCGGGGGTAAGACTCGAACTTACGACCTTCGGGTTATGAGCCCGACGAGCTGCCAACTGCTCCACCCCGCGATGTATTTAGTTTTCTTAACCTTTATTAGTATACTTCTTTTTCTTAGTATTGTCAATATATATTTAGAAAAATCCTTGATTTCACAGATTTTTTTATTTAATATTAACCATTTATTTTAATCTACATCTATATTAATTATACCTAGCATGAGCTCAGCTCTTGCTTTGCTCATGCTATAATTCTATGTTATTTTACAGTTATATATTCCTTTATATTTTCGAGTTTTGCTTCTCCTATTCCTTTTACTTCTTGTAGTTCATCTATTGATGTGAATTTTCCGTTTTGCTCTCTGTATTCTATTATCTTTTTGGCTATTGATGGGCCTATTCCTGGCAATTGTTCAAAGTCTTCTTGCTTTGCTTCATTTATATTCACTTTTTGTTTTTTACCTCCTTCTACTTTATCTTTTATAATCACATTATTTCCACTTTCTGTGGTTATATACACCTTTCCTTCGTTTGCTTCTTTCTCTTTTTTGCTAGGTATATATATTTTTTGTCCATCTGATAACACAAATGCCAAATTTACTTGGTCTAAATCTGCTTCTTGTGTAACTCCTCCTGCTTTTTTTATTGCATCTGAAATTCTTGATTCTTCTGGCAATTCTATTATTCCTGCATTTTTTACTTTTCCTGTAATGTGCACAATTATTGTGCTTTCTTTTGGTTCATCTGCTTCCACATTTGTGTAAAAATCATTAAAATTATATTCTTCTTTTCCCCCATTTGTAGTGTATATGTATATTCCAACTCCCAATATTACTAATGTCCCCACGATTCCAATAATTAATTTTTGCTTAAAACTTAATTCCATATTTATTCCTTTCCAAAAAACTTGAAATTTTGGCAATTTTAATATATATTTATATTTGTAACTTAATATAATAAACTTATAGGAGAAATTTCATGAAGAAACTTAAAATAATATTTTTTATTTTTATATTTTTAATGCAATTTATCATATTTATATCTCCTTCTTATGCTGATAGTGATAATTTAAAAACATATTGTCCTTCATGTATTTTGATTGAAGCTAATACTGGAAAAATTTTATATGAGAAAAACTCTAATGATGTAAGGTTTCCTGCAAGTACTACTAAAATTATGACTGCCATTTTAACTGTTGAAAATTGCAATCTTGATGATGTTGCAACAGTCAGTCACAATGCTGTTTATTCAATTCCTTATGATTACACTCATGCTAGTTTAAAAGAAGGCGAGGAACTTACAATTGAACAACTTTTGTATGCTCTTATGATTCCTTCTGCAAATGATGCAGCAATAGTATTAGCAGAACATATTTCTGGTAGTGTTGAGGAATTTGCTAAATTAATGAATAAAAGAGCTGAAGAGCTTGGTTGTAAAAATACTCATTTTGTTAATCCAAATGGTATTCATAGTAAAGACCATACATCAACATCTTATGATTTAGCTTTAATGGGAAAATTTGCTATGCAAAATAGCATTATTAGAAAAATAGTGTCAACTACCCAGTTTACATTACCTGCAACAAATAAATATAGTAAAACCGATAGAATCTTTAATAATTCAAATGATTTATTAAATACATATAGTAGATATTATTACGAAGGAACTACTGGTGTTAAAACTGGTTATACTGGTGAAGCAGGAAATTGCATTATTGCAAGTGCTAAAAAAAATGATTTTGAAGTTATTTTGGTTGTACTTGGTGGTGAATCTACAAATACTGGTTTAAGTCAAAGATATTTAGATTGTAAAACTTTATTTGATTATGCTTTTAATAATTATTCATTAAAAACATTAAATGAAAAAAATGCTGTTTTAAAGCAAATTACAGTTCGTGGAGCTACTGAAGAGACACAAAATTTAAATGTTCTTATAAAAGATAAAATAGAAATTTTTTCTGAGAATAGTGCAGATTTATCTAGCTTAGAACCTGAAATTACTTTGGATGAAAATTTAATGGCACCAATTTCTGCTAATAGCGCAATTGGTAAAATAACTTATAATTATGATGGTCAAACATACTCATCTGATTTAATTGCCGAAACTCAAGTACTGTCATCTGATTTTTTACCACTTTTATTTAGAATTTTATTAATTTTTGTTGTTTTATATTTGCTATTTTTACTTTTGAAAAACCCTAAAAATAAATCTAAAAAAACATATAAGAAAAAAACTAAAGGTGGAAATTATAAATTTACGCAGTTTAGTAATTATTAAAAATAATAGGGCACTAATTTTAATTAGTGCCCCATATTTTTTTATTCATCTTTTCCTAGAATAATCGTAACATCAACATCTGTTTCTTCTGCAGATGAACTTCTTTGAGTTTGTACTAATAATTTCATTTCATCTATTGCAGCGTTTTCAACATTTCCTCTTTTTATTATTATGCTATTATCAATGCTTGAAGTTTCTGAACTTTGTATATTAGTATATCCAGCTTTTTTTAATCTATTTTCTATTTTTTCTAATTTAACACTACTTCCACTTCCGTTTAAAACTTCAATTTTAATTTTTGATTTATCAATTCCAGTTGTATCAACACTACTTGTGTCTATTTCTTCATCTTGTAGTTCTGGGTTTAAGAATAGTTTGTCAATTACTTTTGCAGTTTCTTGCTCTTCTGCTGCATAAATCCAAACTCCATTTGTGTATTCTGATGCACCTGGTAATTGTTCTGTTCTTAAATTTTCAGTGTTAAATTCTACTATATAAGGAATGTAATCTTTAACAATATTAAAGTCTATATTTGTTTCAACATATTTTTGTGCAATGTCTATAAATTCATTTATTTTTAAAATGTTTTCAACTTTTAATGTTTGCTTTGCAAGTGCTTTTAAGAAATTTCTTTGTGTTTTCATTCTACCATAATCTTCAATTCCATATTCAGATGGATATGTTGAACCATCATTATTATGTCTAAATCTAACAACTTGCTCAGCCTTATCACCATCTAGTTTTTGAACTCCGGCTTTCAAGTTAATATGTAAATTCTGTCTATTTGAATCATACTTCATATCAATTGGTACATCAAATGTTACTCCACCTATTGCATCAACTAATGCTTTAAATGCTTGTGTATCAACTTTTAAATAATATTTGATATCAAGTCCAGTTAACTCATTTACTTCTTTTAATGAATTTTCAGCTCCTGTTTGATATACTGCATTTATTTTATCCCAAGCTGTTGCTTGACTTTTATTATATCCAATAAATGTATCTCTAGGTATTGAAAGCATAGAAGCTTGTTGTTTTTGTGGATCATATTCAGCTATCATAATAGTATCTGTTAAGTTTTCACTTTGTCCTAATAATAAGCAATAAATTTTAGGTAAAGTTTTAACTGTTTCTTGGTCATGTCCAATTGCTGTAGCTAAAATTCCTTTTAAACCTCCACCATTTTTATGTACTTTATATGCAAATACTCCTCCAACTATTAATAAAAGTAATAATAGTAATAATAATATTTTTTTACCAATTCCCTTTTTCTTCTTTTTATTTTTCGTTTGTTTTTCTTCTTTCAATTTTTTCACCTAATTCCTTTTTATTTGACAATTTATATAATAACAAAAATCTTGCCTTTTGGCAAGATTTTTAATTGAAATTTAAAATATGATTTTTAATAATAAATTGTTATTATACATCGCACTTCCTATAAACGATTTTTGTAATGCAATTATAAATGAAGTATTATTTATCATTGGGCTTATAAATGAAATTATTGCTAATGCAATATATATAATTACTAAAGATTGTAGCAATCCGTATACTACTCCTCCTAGTTTATCACATTGTTTTATAACTGGTAATTTAGTGATTAAATTTGCCAAACCTTTGATAAATAATAGAATAATTCTACTAACTATAAATAAACCAATTGCAACTGCAATATTAATAATCATAATAGCAACATTTCTTGCTGTTGATTCTACTATTGCTGTTTTTGCTTCATTTCCAGCTTTCTCTACTGATTCATTTATATAATTTGTAATAACATCTGGCATATTTTCTTGTGTTTTTTCTTCTTCTGGTTTTTGTTCTTCTTGCTTTAAGAAACTTTGTTTAATTGCCTGTTCTAAGTTTTCATCCCAGTCAGTTTTATTAATTATAAAATTTGATACAGGTTTAAATAATATAAATGCAATTATTAACGCTAATACAAATGATACTATTTTTAAAAGTGATCCTGTTAAACCTTTGTGATAACCAATTAAAATACATAATGCAATTATAGCAACTATTACTAAATCAATTATTATACTCATTGTAACTCCTCCTATAAATTAACAATTTCTATTTTGTCTCTATAAATAATTCCGGCTACTCCGTCACCCAATATAATTTTTTCAATTACTTGAGAAGAGGTATACCTTTTTATAAGCCATGCATTTGTGTCTACAAAATAAACTTCATCTCCAAAATTAATTGCTATTACATTGTTACATGAATCCACAGCTTTTGCAACTTCTTCAATTGTGTATATACTTTCTTTTCCATTTGATGTGTTTTGTATTTCTATAACTGTATCTGCGCTAAAAATTCCTGTTGACTTTTCATAAGTTCTAAATATATGTCCATCTAATTCTATATCTGCAAATGTAATTTTAGGGTTGTCTTCATTTAATTTTACAAGTTCAACATCAACTCCAGATTCAAATTTATGAATTCCATCATCATACATACAAATTAATTGGTTCTTGTCTTGATATTTTATTCTTAAAATTAAGCTATCTTGTGGTGCATTATATGTGTATTTTGCTTCAGTATTTTTTTCTTTTACATCTTTAATTGATATTATTTTTATATTTGATTGTATTACTGTTCCAGAATTATTTACTTCTGCATAAGCAAATTCTGAATTATCTGGTGATACATAAGCATCTACTGCAATAGTATTTGATAAATATGTTTTAAATAGCTCATTTCCTTTTGTATCAAATGTACTAATTACTGCTTTATGTGTTGTTCCTGTTACTATTGCACATACATATCCATTTTTGTTTACTGTTACTTTATTTAAATTTCCATCTATGTTCTTTTCCCATATAACATGATCTTCTGATATTAAGTATATTTTTTGACTATTGTTTTCTGCAATTACTAAATACTTTCCATTCACATCATATATTGGGTTATTAATTTCAATTTTTACTTCTTTCTCTTTTTTACCAGATGCACTGTATTCATTTAAAGTATTTTCTGCAAGTACACAAATATATTTTCCATAAGTAAAAATATTTGTATTAGAATCATAATCAATTTCAATTATTGGTACATTTTCCTCTGTTACATCTTTTCTAAATATATATCTGTCCATAAAGTTTCTAAAACTTTTATTAGTATTATATATTATTGCTGATGTAATGACTAATATTATTAGTATAATAATTGCAATTACTATATACAATTTCTTTTTATTAAATTTTCTATCTTTTCTAAATTTTATTACTTTGTCCATTGTTTTATTCCTTTATATTTTTATACAATAACTATATACTACATTCAGTTAAATTACAAGTATTTTACTTTCAAAATGCCCCAAATTTGTATTAACCCCAGCACACCAAATATTGGATATAGCAAACTTACCAAATTTGAAAATCCCACTGGCGCAACTAATACTGATATTACACAAATTCCAATCATCCATATTTTTTCATTTTTATTAACATTTTTTATAAATCCATAGCCAGATGCTATTGCAGTTGTAAATATTGCAATTAATATAACTATTACATAAATCACTGAATATATATTTCCAAATTCTTTTGTTATCTGTATAAGTGGCAATTCCAAATTTTGCACATAATTATTTCCTCTTAATAATAAAAAATATAATGCTAAGCCAAGCACACATAAAATTGCACTGCATAATATACTGCACATTTTTATTTGACTTTGTTTTTTTATATATACATTAAGTTCTATTAAGATTGGAATTAATAAAATACTGTTATAACTTGCATACAATACACTACTAAATAACCAACCTGTGCAATAATTTATTTGGTTGTTGTTGCTTGCTATAAAATTAATATTTTTTATTCCAAGATAGCTTATAAAGAAACATAAAAATGGTATTAATATTGTATTTATTGATACAATGCCTTTAGTATTATTCTTAAATGTTATATAGCATAATATGCTAATACATATTGCTGGAATATAAATTAAAATTTTAAATTCCTGGTTAAAGTATGCACTAAATCCAGCTATCATTACAAAAAATGATATTAATAAAAAACATTGTATTATTACTTGCATTAATTTATTTAATTTTTTATTTGTACTTAATATTAATAAAAAATCAGAATATGATTTTACAGATTTTATATTTAAAATTTTAAATACCTTATAAATAATAAATCCTGTTATTATACATGAAAGTATCATTCCTATAATTCCCATAAATCCATATTTATTAAAAAATAAATATATTTCTTGCCCAGATGCAAAGCCTGCCCCTATTGTTGTTCCAATTATTACAAAAACAATTTTCAAAACATTTTTCATAAAAAAACTCCCTCATATAAAATATATGAAGGAGTTTTAAATTTTATTTCTTTCTTCTTCTAACTTGCCATACTACAATTCCTACAATTATTATAACTACTGGTATACCAAATATTATTGATAAAATAATTTTTGTTTGATTTTCTGTAACATCATAAGTAGTAACTGTTTCACCGGCTTTTCGAATTGTTATATTATCTTCTCTTTCAGTTAAATATGATACTGAATTTAATAATATATCTTCATTATTGCAAAATTCTATAGCATATCTATAATACATACCCATTTGTATTTGCGCATTTGTTGCAAATGCAGTATTTGAAAATACTATTAATTTTGAAATTTTATCTTCACTTATTGTTTTTGTAAGCATTGCAGCAACTGTAGCTCCTGAAGCACTCTCGTCACTTGATATTTTAGTTTGACTACTTGATGTTAAATCAGTTCTATAAAATGCTTTATCACTTACTGTTGCTAAAGTTTCTAGAGTAACATTTTTCTTAGCTAATTCATCTGTTGATTCAAATGTTAGTTTTCCTGCTGTCATCATACATACATTTAGCCCCATGTTAATATCTTTTACAAGTTCAGAACTTGTATTTATAGATGCGATTATATATGAAGGTGCTCCTGATACCATTTTGCTACTGTTAGCTTCCATAATAAATCCTTCTGAATTTTTTACTCCATATACATCTAATATTTTTTGGAAATTAGGTGTTTTTATTTTACCCAAATTTGGATCCATTAATAGTAAAATTTCTCCGCCATTGTTGATATATTTTAATATTTCATCTTTTTCTTTTTTATCTATATCATTTTTTAAAGCTGTAATCACTAATACTTTACAGTCTTTTGGTATACTTCCTGCTGTTAACAAGTTTAAGTATTCAACCTGATTAACTTCTGATTCTAATGAACTTTCTAAATATTGAAAATATCCATCATTATACAAATTATGACCTGTTAAAATACATATTTTAGGTTTTATATTTGTTGTAACATCTAAAATTGCATTTGTTATCGCCTCTTCTGTTATATCTATTTGTTCATGAGTACTATAATCATAAGTATATAAGTCACTATCTTGTAAAATTTTAATTTTTGACTCAGTTTCAACTGCAACAAATGATGATGTATCAGTTAAGCCATATTCTGTCTTCCATTCTTGTTTTGAAGTTAAATTTTCAAGTTTTTCAACTGTTATGTTATCATTTAGTGTTGCATACTTGTTTGCAAAATCTTCTACATATTCATACATATTGTATGTTGTAATTGTAATTTTTTGATCTAAATTTTCAAGTTTATCTTTTGTTGCTTGAGATATAGAATAAATCTTATCTTTTGTAAAATCTAAATCTGTTATATTAGCTTTGTCTACAAAATAACTGATTGTTAAAAATGCACATATTATAATAGCAAATAGTAAAATAGTAAGTACAACACTTTGTAGCCATCTCTTTTTTATAATTTCTATAAATTTTTCTTTCATGCTTTTTCATCCTTTCTATTATTTTATTGATTTTTTTCTTTGCATAATAATAATTGTAAATAAAATAAATACTACTGTTATTCCCAATAAATTAACAACTTCAGACATTGATATTAATCCTGCTGGGAACTTTTGATAATTGCTCATTAAATCAATAATAGAAAAGTTATCATTTAGGTTTGGTAAAAACCATGAGCTTACAAAAAATACTATTGTAACAACTGCAGAAATAATTTGATTTTCTGTTAAACTAGATATAAACATTCCTATAGAAATTGCAGCCATTCCTACTAGTAAAAATCCTAGTATCATAACAAGTGTTGGCACTAAGTTTGGTGCTTTAAAAAAGCATAAAATTGCATAATATATAAGTGAAAATATTAATGTTATTACTATTACACTAACACCTGCCAAAAATTTTCCAAGTACTATTTCAGTAATACTTCTTGGAGATGTTAGTAATAATTGCTCTGTTCCATTTTTTCTTTCTTCTGCAAACATTCTCATTGTTAGTATTGGAACAATAATTAGTAGCCCATACCTTGCTGTATTAAAGTATAAATTTCCTATGTCATATCCTCCTACACTAACAGTTGTTAGGTAGAAAAATAAACTAAATATTAATAAAAATAAGCCTATTGTTATATATCCTGTAGGAGATAAAAAATAACTTTTTAATTCTTTTTTATAAATTGCAAACATTACTCTTTTCCTCCTTTACTTTGTTTTTTAGCTTTCTTTTCTTCTTTTTCTTTAATTTTCTTTTCCTTTATTTTCTCTTTTGATTCTTCTTTGTTTGTATTTTCTTTTTTGTCAGAATCAATTAATTTTATAAATGCATCTTCTAATGTGGATTCATCCTTTTTAAGTTCAAAAATTGTGATATCCTGTTTTGGTAAAATTTCAAATATTTTTTTTCTTAAGTCAACCTTATCTGCTGATGTAACAGCATATTGTTTTGTACCATCTTCATTATCTTTTACCAATTTAATCTCTTCAATTTCTTTAACTTCTTCTTTTAGGTTTTTCATTTTTTCATTTTTGTCTTCAACTGTAACAAGAATTGTATTTTTCTCTTTTGTTTTATTTTCCAAGTTTTCAGGAGTATCTATCGCAACAATTTTTCCGTGATTTATAATTATTACTCTTTCACAAATTTGGCTAACTTCTGATAGAATATGGCTACTTAAAATTACCGTATGTTTTTTTCCTAGTTCCTTTATTAGACTTCTAATTTCAGTAATTTGCTTTGGATCAAGTCCAACCGTAGGTTCATCTAGAATTATTACTTCTGGATTTCCTACTAAAGCTCCTGCCATACTTACTCTTTGTTTATATCCTCTTGATAAATTTTTAATTAGCTTGTTTTGTACATCTTTTAATCCTGTTTCTTCAATTGCTTTTTCTACTGCTTCTTTTCTTTCCTTAGCTTTAACATCTTTTAGCTCAGCCATATAATTTACGAATTCTCTTGCAGTTAGTTCTGTATACAAAGGAACCCCCTCTGGCATATACCCAATTTGTTTTTTTGCTTTCTTTGATTTTTTTACAATATCAAAGCCATTAATAATAATTTGCCCTTCTGTAGGCTCAATAAATCCTGTTATCATATTCATAGTTGTAGTTTTTCCTGCTCCATTAGGACCTAAAAAACCAACTACTTCACCATCTTTTATTGTAAAATTAATATTGTCTACTGCTTTGATATTAGGATATTTTTTCGTGACATTTTTTACTTCTATCACTTTAGATTCCTCCTTTTTCTTGTTTCCGTATGTTTTATACCTCGTTATCTTATCACTATCTTATTTCCCTGGCAATGTTTTTGTAAATATTTCACATAGAATTTACATTTTTTGAATATAAATCAAATCAAAGAGGTGTAACTTTATGGAATTTATTTATCCTTTTTTTATTTCATTTTTGATGGTTTTTGTGAGCGAACTTGGTGATAAAACTCAACTTTTAGTTTTATCTTTTTCTGGTAAAGATAAAACTTTTAAAATTTTATTAGGTGTTGCCATTGGCTCCTTTTTTAGTCATGGATTGGCTATTTTATTGGGAAGTAGTCTAGCACTTTTTGAAAATCAAATTTTACATCATACAATTGAATTAATTACATATTCTTCTTTTATTATAATGGGAATTCTCTCTTTACTACCTAAAAAAGAAAAATTAGTAATGGATAATTCCAAAAAAGAAAATTTACTATATAAAATTACAAATTTAAAAATTAATTATTGTTTTTTAATTGCATTATGCATAATGGTTGGGGAACTTGGAGATAAAACTTTTTTAGCATCTATTGGACTTGGAATTCAATATTCTAACTATAAACTCTCTTTAATTTTAGGTGCAATTTTCGCAATGGTTGCATGTGATTATATTGCTATAGTTTTAGGAAGATTTTTAAATAAATATATTTCTGAACAATCAATGCAAAAACTTTCTGGAATTCTATTTTTGATTTTTGGATTTATCGGTTTTATTTCAATGTAAATTGCTTTTTTAGCTTAATCATGTTATAATTATATAGTCGAAAATAAATAAGAAAGAGGAATAATTATGACAAGTAAACAAAGAGCTTATTTAAGAGGTTTAGCAAACTCAATTGATCCTATTTTTCAAATTGGAAAATCTGGATTGTCTGAAAATTTGTTAAAACAATTAGATGATGCTTTAGAAGCAAGAGAATTAATTAAAATAAATGTATTAGAAAATTCTGGCGAAGATGTAAAATCTTTAGGTAATGCAATTGCAGATAGTATAAACGCTGTTTGTGTTCAAACTGTAGGAAATAAAATCACTTTATATAGAGCTAGAAAGAAAAATCCAATTATTTTACCAGACTAAAAAAACAATCCTTATTTTAAGGATTGTTTTTTAATAAATCTCTTACATATACTTGATTGCCTTCTCTGTCTTTTGTTCTTAAATTTGGAAATGTTTTTTCCATACGCTCATTTGTAAAATAGTCATTTTCTATTTTAGAAATTATACTATTATTATTTTTTGTTTCAATTGTTTCATTATAATATGTTGCAATCGCACGATTTTCGTAAGTATTTATGCTCCATATAGTTACAAGCATATCAATTAATAAAAATAAAGCAAACGCTATTTCAATAGGCCATTTTATTTTGCCAGAAATCTTATTAACCAGCTTATCCATCCTTGGCTTTACAAATCTCATCATTCCAATTGTTAAAAATCCCCAAAACAATGAATATAACAAGCAAATTCTACCGTTTATATCTTTTCCAACACAAGAATAATCCCAAAATCTAGCACCATATATAGCTTCTATACAGTAGCTTAATAAATATTCAACAACCGAACCTATTAAATATCCCAATATAAATAATTTAAAATAGTTTTTCTTGTCCACCTTGTTTAATAATATTATTAAGCATGTACCACCTACTCCATATATTGGGCAAAATGGACCCCATATAAATCCTTTTCTACTTTCCCAAATTCCCATAGTAACTCGTGCATATAAAGTTTCTATTGCTAAGCCCAACATGCTAAATAATACAAAATACCAGAAAATTTGATGTACATTAATCTTTTTTTCTTCTTCCATATATTTCACCTGTTTTGATTATAACTTACCTTTATATTTTTTTCCAGTGTTTTTTACTATTTTTTATTGACAGGATTTAAAAATCGTGTTATTATAGTATTTGCTAATAGATAAATATTTTTTCTATTCACTAATGGGTCAGTAGCTCAGTTGGATAGAGCACAGGCCTTCTAAGCCTGGGGTCGGGGGTTCGAATCCCTTCTGGCTCACCAAAAAGATATTCATATATAATATGAATATCTTTTTTATTTTTTCATGATATCAATATATAATTTTATTATTGATTAAGATTTTATTTAATCATAAAATTGTAATGAAAAATAAATCTAATATTTAAAAATCATATAGTCTTATATAATAATTTTTTAAACATTAGTTTGAAATGTGGAAATTACAAATATGAATATTGATAGAATGATGAACATTTATAGTGTATTTACTGGATGTAAAATGGGTAAACCAATTGATAATGAGCAAAAAAGTAAAATAGTTGAAATTTTAGCTCAGGAAATATCGGCAGTATGTAAGACTAAAACAAGAAATTATAAATCTATTAAATGAAAATGATATAGGTTATTTGATAAATCGTACTGGAAGATTTAGTAGAATATGCCAAGACGGAATTTATAGTCCTACTAGTAATAATTTGTATGTAAAAGACGAATATATTGAATATATGATTGAATCTGGTAAAAGTAGCATAGTTGTTATTCATGAAGCAATACATAAGTTACAAAAACTCTCATTGCCAGAACAAGCATCTCAAGGCATTCAATCTTAACATTGTTGACCCTTCGAGTCCTCAGCTTATTTAGTGGATATCATTCCACTAAATAAGCTTTGATGGCACATAAAAACGTAGCTAAATAATTTAGCTACGTTTTTTTATTTTTTATTTAATTATGCATTTTTCCAAAATGCCTCATATCCCCTATGTGCTTCATATAAATCTAATTTACTTGTAACCTCATAAGGTGAATGCATTGAAAGTACTGGAACACCACAATCAATAACATCTATTCCTTTATTAGCTAAAATATATGCTATTGTGCCTCCTCCTCCAATATCTACTTTTCCAAGTTCAGCAATTTGATATCTAACATCATTTTCTTCAAATATCTTTCTAACTTCTGCCACAAACTCAGCATTTGCATCAGATGCTCCAGATTTTCCTCTAGCTCCTGTATATTTATTAAGTCCTATTCCTCTTCCTAAATATGATGCATTATTTTTTTCTGAAACACTTGCATATATTGGATCTAGTCCAGCATCCACATCTGCTGATAACATTTTAGAATTACAAAAAACTTTTTCCAATAAATTAGGTCTATTTATTCCTAATTTGTTTAATATTTCTGAAATGAATGTGTCAAATACATGTGATTCCATACCTGTATTTCCCATACTTCCAATCTCCTCTTTATCAGATATAATGCATACTGCTGTCTTAACAGGATTTTGTACATTCATTAATGCTGTTAAAGATGCATAAACACATATTTTATCATCTTGCCCATAACCAGCAACCATGCTATTATCAAATCCCATGCTTCTGCAAGGCATTGCTGGTACTAACTCTATTTCTGAACTTAATAAATCTTTTTCTGTTATTCCATATTTTTCATTTAATATATTTAAAATATTTAATTTAACAGATTCAGCTATTTCACTACCTATTGGCATACTTCCAATTAGTAAATTTAAATCTTCTCCATCAATTCCGTCTGCTAATTTTTTCTTCATTTGGTCTTGTGCTAAGTGTGGTAATAAATCTGTAATTGTAAATATTGGATCATTCATATCTTCTCCTATATTTACAGTTATTTTTTCGCCATTTGTTTTAACTATAACTCCATGTATTGCTAGTGGAATTGTTGTCCATTGATATTTTTTTATTCCACCATAATAATGTGTTTTTAAGTATGCAAATTCAGAATCTTCATATAAAGGATTTGGTTTTAAGTCTAACCTTGGAGAATCTGCATGTGCACCTATTATATTCATTCCCTCTTCAATACTTTTTTCTCCTATAACAGCTAAATACATGCTTTTTCCACGGTTGTTCCAGTAAACTTTATCTCCTGGTTTTAAAGTTTCACAATCTTTTATATCTTTAAATCCATTTTGATGTGCTATCTCTGTTGAAGTATTTATAATCTCTCTTTCTGTCTTTGATTTATTCATATAATTTATATAGCCTTTAGCATATTCAAAAATTTTTTGTTTTTGTTCTTCTGTTTTTGCATTCCAGCCATTTTCCTTTTTATTAAATAATTTACTTTTTAATTCTTCAGCTTCTTTTTTGTCCATCTTTTGTCTCCTTCCATTTTTTTGTTATTGTATCACAACATTTTACAATTAGTATACACAATTTCAAAAAAATTATTTAGTTTTTTTACTTTTTATATTAACATTCCTAAAACTAAAATCCCAATATTGTCATTATATATTTCATCAAATTGAGATATCGGAAGTGGATTTTCACCTATTCCTGCTTCTATTGTATAACCTGGCCTTTTATAATTTTGAATAAACCAATCTTTATATCCTGCAAAACTCGAATTATATGGCACATCTGTCAAATTATAACCGCTAACTTTTTCAAATATTTTACCTATTTCATAACCATTTGGTGGATTAATATTTTGAAAATCCCAATAAATTTCTTTTCCCTGTGTATGATATGATATTGTTAGTTCAAAATTATTTTTTAATGTAAAATTGTATATTGCTAATGCTTCACTTTGTGTTAATGGACCTTCTCCCAAAAAATTTTGAGGTGCAGGTTTTGTATATCCTTGTTCAAATTTTATTTTTCTAGCTTTTTGCCAGCCTGCCGGAAATTGTAAATTCAAATCCACTCCATTAGAATTTGCTTTCCAACCACTTGGAAATGGTATATTAGGAAATTCACTTGAAATTTTTAAATACTTTTTATATATATCACTATTTTTTTCAACTTGATTAGTAACTATATCTATTCCATCTGGATTCATCATTGGTAAGATGTATAAAGAAACATTATTAAATAATTTTCGTGCATTTTGACCAAATATTCTACTATTTAGAACATAGCTTTGACAAAAGTTTTCTACAAATTTCATAAGAAAAATACAACATATATACTCATTTGCATGCATTCCTGCATTATACATTATCCTTCTTCTTCCGGTTCCTATTTTTATGTATGAAAGCTGTTTTCCAAGTGTACTAAAGCCTATATTTCCTACTTCTAAAAAATTGTATTTACTTTTTAATTCTTGTATGTTTTTCATCATTAGTGAATAATAGTATTTTTGATTTGTTGGAACAATACTCATAAAAAATCACCTGCTATAATTTATTCAAATTAAGCAGGTAATGTGATTTTATTGTTTTAACTTACTATAACCATTGCTATAGTCTATTTCTATATTTGGTTGTACATTATAAATATACACATTAAAGCATATTTCATTATTTTCTACAGACTGTGCTTCTATTTGTACTCCACTTGCCACTAAATTGTTTCCTTCAAATATTGGAGTTACCCTGTATAGTACATGATTATTTTCATTTTCTTTTAAATAGTTTAATACCTTTGTTTCAAATGGTAACATTCCGCTTGTGTTAAAATAATTGGTTCCTGTTATAAGGTTTTGTTTATTCGCATTTTCTGCTGATAAACTATACGCAATTAAATGACAACGATTATATAAGCTTTTTCCATTATACTCTACACTTTGCCAACCAGATGGATATATATGACTAATTGATGTTCTTTTTTCTCCTTCTTTTGGCATTGTATCTTTTCCTAAATTTGCATACGCAACTCCACATCTACCCAGTTTGTCTAATTTGCTGTATTTTTCAAAGCATTCATTTGTTAAATCACTTTGTTCAAAATTTGGAATATTATTATTTATTGTTACATATATTTCTCCATTGTATTCTGGAATTTCGCCTAAATTATAAGATACTTCCTGAGTTGCATTATCTAATACATTTTCATCTAGCTCAATATTTCCGAAATAAACTCCTGTAATTATTGCAATTAAAAATATTATACTTGTAATTAATTTTTTTGTTTTTCTTTTGCTCATTTTTTCACCTATTTTATATATTTTCCATTTACTCTTTTTACTATATCTCCAACATTAAAGTCTGGATATAATTCTTTATATGTATATATTGAACCACTTCCATTTTCATGTGTTAAATAAATTTTATCATCAGTTATTTTTTGCACTACAAAATTAGTATTTTCGTTGTCTCTTAATACTCCATACAAATCATCTAATTTGTACCAAGCATCATCACTTTTTATATCTATTTCTCCATTATATAACTCACATTTATCTCCATTTAACTGTACTTTTTGACCTGAGTATAGATTATAAAAATCTAATTTATTCATTTTATATATATTTTCATAAATTCCATGATTATGTAATTTCTCCAGTTCATTTTCAGTTGTATATATGTATATATCTTCTTCTTTTCCATTTTCAGGATTCAGCAATGTTATTTTTTCATTGTCTAAACCATATACTACCCCTATATTCATATTATTCCCCTTATCTAAAGCTTTTGCTAATTCATTAACGAAACTTGATACAAAATTTTTAGTTTCATTACCTAAAAGATTAAAAATTTCTAAATTCATAAATTTCCTTTCAAGAATTAAATATTTTTTGAATAAAATTTTCTTTAATATATCACATATTGTGTATTATTTACAATGCTTTTTTATTGCTTATTGATTTTTTTAATGATACAATTTATTAAAAGTTGGTGAAAAAATGTATTATACATATATGTTAAGGTGTGCAGATAATTCAATTTACACTGGAATGACAAATGATTTAAATAAAAGAATAAATGAGCATTTAACTAAAGATAAAAATGGTGCAAAATATACAAAATCACATAATGCTGTAAAACTTGAATCTGCTTGGAAAAGTAAAGATAAATCTTTGGCTTGTAAATTAGAATATCAAATAAAAACTCTTTCAAAAATGCAAAAAGAGTCTTTAATAAATGGCGAAAAATTGTCTAATTATTTAAGTGGGAAAGTTGATTGTAGAAGATATAAAAGAATTGTTTAATTTAGTGAGATAAAAAAGTGGTAAGATTTTTCTTACCACTTTATACTTATGGTCGAGGCGACTTGTTTTTCACTTCGTCAACCTCTTATATATCAAACGTTTCATACGTTATTTCAATTCTAGAACATAATTCTAGAAAAAACTAGCTTTTCAGTCTTATTATTCCTTCTACGTCATTCCTTAGTATTTTCTAAGGATTTAACGATTTTTCTTCTTTTGTATATTCGTTGATAGAATCACCCAAAAGCATTTTAACACTATCAACATATTTTTGCAACTCTTTTCGTTGCGTTTCTATTGGAAGATCTGTGTAAGTGTCCATTGTTTGCCTTATATCCGAATGTCCTAAAGTTTCTTCCATAACTTTATAGTCAATTCCAACAGAGTAACTATTTGTAGAATATGAATGTCTTAATTTGTGATTATGTGCATTATCTTCAATTCCAATAAACTTACAAATTCTTTTCAAACAGTCATCTAAAGTACTATCAGTAAAAACATTACCCTTTTTATTACAAAATAACAAATCGTTTTCATTTGGTTTCATATTTTTAATGGCATGTTCTAAAACTGGCTGTGTTAATTCAGTAAGTACAATATCACGCTCTCCACTTGGTGTTTTTGTTCTATCTCCTAAAATAGTATGTCCTTGTTTATCCAAAGTTGTAGTTCTTTTTATGTGTAATAACCCATTTTCTAAATCTACATCTTGTTTTTTTAAACCTAAAACTTCTCCAATACGTAACCCACAATGAATTGCTATTAAATATTCATCTCTATGTGAATATTTAAAATCTGGACTATAAAGATATATTAGTAATTTTTTAAAATCCTCAATATTAAAAGATTTTACTTTCTCTGTTTTTATAATACTTTGAGGCATTTTTATTCCATAATATCCAGCAAAATAATCTTCTTCAATAAATTTTCTTTCTTTTGCTATTCCAAAGGCTTGTTTTAATAATTGATAATCTTTTCTCAATGTGTTTTGAGCATATCCTTTTTCTCTCTCATAATTTAGGAAATCTTCAACATCTTTTCTTGATATTTTATCAATTTTTTTATCAAACCAAGAACCAGAGTTTCTTTTAACGCGTTTTAAAATCTCTGAATAAGTTCTGTATGTGTTATCATTGTTGGTTCCATTGTTATTTTTTTGTTTCATAAACTCAAGTGTTATTCCTTCAATTGTCATTGGAGATATTTTTTCTTTATTCGGTTTAGATTTTAATCCTCCTGGATTATCCTTTTTAAATTGTTCAGATTTATAAATTGCTTCATTTTGAGTTGCTCCTGTAAATTTTTTTCTAATTGTTTCTCCTGTTTCTTCATCAACTCCTACTACAATTGTTACACTATATTGCTCAGATATATAGAACTTATCGCAATGCTCGTTATCGGAACAATTATGGCAATCTGGACATTTATTCATTAGTTTAAGATTTCTTCTGTGATTGCAAAAATCTTTGTTTAAGCATTTGCTACATTTAGGACACATAGGTCTATCATTTTTTACTCGTGCTTTTTTTACCAAATATGGTGCTTTTTCATTATAATTTTTCTTCCTTTTGGTCATTTTGTATTCTCCTTTTTCTTGTAAATTTCGAAGAATACCTTGTCAAATCAAGTTTTTTAGATTATAATAGATTTAGCAAGGTATTCTTGCTAAAGATAATTTTAAGTCTTAAGCTTATTGCTTAAGCAAAGTTTTGTATTGAGGATTTAAAGGGCAAATTTAAATCTTCTTTTTCTTTCTAGTTTTTTTCATTATTTAAATATTTTTTTAAGTTATCTTCACTTATTAATAGTTTTCTTCCAACATATCTTGCACCAGACTCTTTCATTTTCATTATAGCATAAGCTGTTTCTTTTGTAACGTGTAATCCTTTGCAAATATCTTGTGCTGAAAACATTTTAATTCCACACATATTTTCCATAGTATTTGTCTCCTTTCGTTTGTATTTTGTAATCTACATTTATCTCATACCCTAAATTACACTGGGCTTTTACTGGTCGTTGATTTCTCAAATCTTTGGAATTTCACCACTACCCCATCAGGGCTAGCTACACTCTTTGCGTGCGATGGTACTTTTAAACCACTCAAGCTGAGACTGTGTAGAAGAGCATTTCTGCTTCTATCCAGTAACGGATTATTCAATTTTCAATGTGCTATCCGTGATTAGTTTTTGCTAACCATTTAATAACTACTAACAAATATTTTAGCATTAGCTATTGCATATGTCAATAGTTTGTGATAAAATATTTTCAACAAATAACAGAGAGTGACGGTGAGGTAACATGGAAAGATTTGAATTACGTTTAAAAAATCAATTTTTTATAAATAAGTTTAATAAATACAAATTTATGGCATACCAAGATTTAAGATTTAATCAAAAACATAAAAGTTATGAAATTTATAATAGATATGAGAAAATCAAGTTAGGAGTTCAATTATGTGACTTTTTAAATACTGATTTTTCAGATTTAAATAGTATTAGAGAATTCATTGATAAATATGGTATTACAACAATAGCTCATCTATCTGATATAAAAATTTATCAGTATTATTCTGAAAAAGAATATAATGAAATGGTTGATGATGTTATAAATAATTTAAAAAACAAATTAGAAATGTATAAAAATGCTTTCATTGCTGATATTACATATATCTATAATTTAAATGACTTAGAAGAATTGAATGATTTAACTACTATACAGAGATTACATATATTAAGAGATAGTAAAAAAGAATCTGAAGTAAGAAAATTATATGATTCAAATAATTTGAAATTAACTTTAAATAATTTTGGAGATTTTACAGAGTTTTCTATAACAAGAGAAGATGACGCACAAGAGATTGCAAAAAATGTTAATACAGATTATTTAAATACATATTGTTTTGAGAGCAATGATATAATTCAAACATTTATAATTGAATTATTTGAAATGACTGAAATAGAAAGTACGGCTATTAAAAAATGTAAGAATTGTGGCAAATTCTTTGTTCCAGATAATAGAGTTGATGAGTTGTATTGTAATAGTATTTATGAAAATAATAAAACTTGTAAAGAGGTTGGACCTTTTAGAACTAAACAAAAGCTTATGCAAGAAAACGATGATTTAAGAATTTATAGAAATGTTTATCAAAAGTTATTATTAAGAACAAGAAGAAATCCTAATAATGACCAGTATGAAAGAGATTTTCATGAATTCAAACAAAAAAATATCGAATTAAAGGAAAAGGTTGAAGAAGGAAAATTAACTCAAGCTGAATATATGGAATGGCTTGAGAAACAATAAAATTATAAATTTATTTTTACCAATCACCACCAAATCAATTAACCTATGGTGGCAATTAGGTAAAAATATCTATGGAGGTTTTGAATATGGAAAATTATCCACCTTATACGATAACTGACAAAATGTTAAATTATGTATCAGATATAATGAAAAAAATTGGAGAAGCTAATTATTTTGAAAGTTTAAATAGATATCCTGAATTAAGAAGAAAATCAAGGATTAGGTCAATTCATTCTTCTTTGGCAATAGAAAATAATCAACTATCATTATTTCAAGTTGAAGATGTAATAAATGGAAAAATGGTAATCGGAGACCAAAAAGATATTCAAGAAGTAAAAAATGCTTATGAAGCCTATGAACAAATTGATAAAGTAAATCCTTATTCTGTAGAAGATTTAAAGAAAATACATGGAATATTAACTTTTCTAGTTGAAAAAGATGCAGGAAAATTTAGAAATCATGGGGAAGCTGTTTATGATGGGAATGTTGAGATTTTTATGGCACCACCACATAGATTAGTTCCAACTTTAATGGATAATTTATTTAATTGGATGAATGAAGTTAAAGACACCATAAATCCACTTATACTATCTTCAGTATTTCACTATGAATTTGTATTTATACATCCATTTTCTGATGGTAATGGTAGAACTGCAAGAATTTGGCAAACTGCAATTTTATCACATTGGGAAAAAGCTTTTACTTATTTACCTATTGAAAGTATGATAAAGAAGAGTCAAAATGAGTATTACAAAGTAATTGATAATTGTAATAAAGCTGGAAATGCTACTGAATTTATTGAGTTTATGCTTAAAATGATAGATGATACAATTGATGAAATAACAAAAACTACTACACAAGAAACTGCACAGGAAACTACACAAGAAAAAATTTTAAAGCTTATAAAAAGTAACCCTAGTATAACTCAAACTCAAATGGCAAAAGTTCTTGGTATTACTAGGGATGGTGTTTCTTATAATATAAAACAATTAAAAGATAATGGTATTATTGAAAGAGTCGGAGCAACAAAAAATGGATATTGGATTGTAAAATAAAATTGAAATAATAAAGTATAAAGGAGTTAAGTAATGAAAGAATCAATAAAAAACATTATAATATCAATATCAATAATTATAATTGCTATTCTAATATCTTTATTTTTTATAAATAATTCTAATACTTCACTTAACAATAAAAAGAGTAAGGGAATAGGCATAGGCAGTAGGACAATAAATATTAATATTTTAGATAATAAAATACTTTGTGAAGATGTAATATTGTTTAATATGCATTCAAGAGAAGAACTTAAGTACAAGTTTTTTCAAGAATATGATTATTTGAACAATACCAAGCTTTATATAAACAATTCAGATAATTTTTATTCGACAAGTTTAAAAATGGATTTATTAAAAGGCTATATAAATATAGATAAAAGGTTATTAAATGGTTTAAAAATCACAGATAAAAATGTAAGTATAAAATTAACATATGAACTAGATCTAGATTATATTACAAGATACACAAATACAGATGTTTTACCTCTTTATATGGATTTAGAAAATATAGATTACTTAAATAATTTAACAATAAACTTGAATTCAAATTATACAATTACAAATTTAACTGTAGATAATGCAGAAATAAGCAAAACTAAAGATGGATATGCTGTTAATATGAATAATATAAACAACAGTGATGATATGAATATATTATTTAATATGAATACATATCTTAGTAACACAATAAATTCTGATTATGTTAATCCTAATATCTTAAAGGAAACTGAAGAGTATGACTATATTAATGAAAGAATATATATTTTAGTGATAATAATAACTATTTCTGTAATATTATTAATATTATCATTAATTATTAATAACCAAAAAAAGACTACTAATTATCGAAGAGATACATCAAATTTAATTTCTCCAATCTTAGCTGAAGCTATCATAGATGGGAAAATTGGATTAAAGGAATTAATAATGACTACTATTGTAGAATTAAATATTAGAGGAAACATCAATATTATAAATAATGATACATTAGAACTAGTATCTTATGATAATCTTGAAATATATGAGCAAAGCATTGTAAATCTTCTATTTAAAAATAAAACTATAAAATTTAGTGATATAAATAATACTTTTGCTAATTCAAATAAATCAACAATACAGTTTACTCAAAAAATGAGTTTAATTAAAGAATGTTTATTAGAGAAAATTTATTCTATGAATATTTTTTCTAAGGGACTTACATTTTTAAATAAAGCTATTGGACTTTGTACTATTTTAATTAGCATAAATATGCCACAAATACTTTTGAATAATTCAAGTTCAATGAAAAAATTCTTTTTTATATTAAGTCTTCTTATTACTTTTTATTATATAAAAAGTAATATTGGCAAAAAGACTATAAGAGAAGAAATTATAACTAATAATAAAAGGCGAACGGTAATAGATATAAGAATAGTATTTCTACTTATATTAACGGTATTTATAATAATAAGTACTTCTATAAGTGTTGCTAAATATCATATTGTATTTTTTATGTTTACATTACTTGCAATTTGTCTAAATATTTATATAGCATATCATAGTCAAGGTATCATCTTAACTAAAGAAGGAAAGGAAGAACAATTAAAGCTGGTAGAATTGAAAAATTATATAAATGATTATAGTTTAATCAGGAATAGAGATTTAGAATCAGTTATTATTTGGGATAAATATTTAGCTTATGCAACAGCTTTCGGAATACCAAATAAGATTACAAATAGTATATATGAAGAATGGTATAATTTAAACATAAACTTACAAGTAGTAGAAAAAATACTGAGTTAATTTTTAAAGTTTTATAGATACAATATTAATAAAAGTTATTATTATTTCATAATAGCTAAAACTAGTAATTATTATTAGTTTTAGCTATTATCTTCTTAACTATAATTATATTAATTTAAAATACTTTTAATATAATCTTTTTAAAAAATAATGACTTAATGCATAATCAGCAATTAAAATAATTAAACCGATTAAGTTATGAAAAATCATTGAATTACATCATTGAATTTTGTTGGATTTGTAATGATTTGTTTATTAATGCATCATCTCCTACGTTATTAAATATACCACCAGATATTAGCAAGATTATCATTATGACAGTTAAAATAGTAGAAGCAACGATACCTATAGTGGAAAAAATATTTTTTTCTTTCTTGCTAGAAATAATAGCTAATATTAATGCAATTATTTCAAATATTAATGCTATAATAATTCCTAAATTTGAATATAGTATCCATCCAATAATAAATAATAAAATTGAAATTATTCCTAATATTTTATACTTACTCACCCTATTCATTCCTCCTTTTTGTTAAGTATAATATATTGGGTTATAGTTGTCAAATGTAACACGAATAATTCAATAATTTCATAACAAAATATGAATATTCTAAATTTATCTGTTTCTAATTTTCTTATTCCTATCAGTTTTTATCAATGTATCTTCTCTTTCCTTATTTTGTATATTTCTATTATAATCATCTCTAATTATAAAATATTTCCCAACAATCCTATCACAAGCATTTCTTTGTGCATGAATAATATCAATATTTTCAGTAAGTTCATTAATTTCTTTTTTAATTATATTTTTATCATTATCATTTGTAGCTTTATGATATTTTCTCCATAAATCTTCCCTTTTCCCTTTCAAGTTAGGTAATTTACATTCTAAATCTAATTTATAATTTTCTACTTCTTTAATAGACTCAAATTTGTGCCTAACTAGAAAATTTATTTCTTCAAATATCATATTATTTTTTCTCTTTTGCTTATAATACTCTGGTGTCATTTCTCTATATTCATTTTTAGCAGGTAATATTTTAAAAGCATATAAATAATGCACATATAATCTATATAGTGAGCTTGTTTGCAATAAAAATTTATTTATTTTTGGTCCAGTATATAGTTTTCTATAATATTTCTTTTTAAAATTTGCAACTGGTGGTAATTCTTCTTTCGAATATCTATAAATTCTTTCTTTAATTCCTTGAACTGAATATTTATCTCCAAAAGCCCTATCAATTCTTACATTTCTTGAAAAATAAGGTGTTTTCATTGTAAGATATTTGCCACCATCTTTAATATTTTCATAGCCTTTTGCTTTTAGAACTAATTTAAAGTCAGAATACTTTTTAACAGAATTTATTGCTTCATCCATATCAGTTATTATCTTTTGAATTTTTTCATCTCTACGGTTAAAATAATCAATATTATTTTGTCTAAATTCTTTTTCTTTATCAGCTTTAGGAGTATTTACAATAGATAGCCCATAATTTAAACATAATCTGTCAGAAGCTTCTTTCATAAATGCAATTTCTGCATTAGAATTATGATATTTATTTCCATCTACAAAAGAAACAGAATTTATAATTATGTGATTATGGACATTTTGCTTATTTATATGAGTACAAATAACAACTTGATATTTATCTCCCCATAGTTCTTCAGCAAGTTCTTTTCCAATTTGATTCGCTTTTTCTGGAGGTACTTCATATCCTTTAAATGATTGTATTATATGATAACCTAATGTTTTGCCTTCTTTATGAAAGAATTTTTTTGTAAGTGCCATTTCTTCATAAGTAGTATCCACATTACAATTAATACCTGATACTAAAATTCCATGTTCTGTTTTTTCTCCATTTTTACCATAATTGATAACTGCTTGTAAATTACTTTTAATTGTTTTTATTTTTATTACCGCCATTAAAATCACCTCCTATTCTCTTGAATATATTTTCTTTTGGAATTCTAAAATAAATTTATTAATAGTATTTCTTAAATAATCAAGTTCATCTGCCCCAGCATATCCTCTTATATTAACTCTAATTGCTATTTGATTTATATTATTTGCTATGCCAGAAATTTGTTTTGTAAATTCTCTTATTTCTTCTGTAGGTTGTTCTTTTATTTTATAACCTTTAATACAGCTTCTTAAAAATTCAGATTCATTCAATCCTGCTTTTTTAGATTTTGTTTTTAATAAATTTTCTTCTTCTTGGTTTATCCAAAATTGTTTTTTGATTGTTTTTTCTCTCATAATTTTATTTGCTCCTTTCAAAATTCTTTATGGGGTTTGGGGAAAGAATTTCCCCATCAATTCATTTTTTCAAAAAATGACAAGCTGTATTTATACGGGAGTATAAATGCGTCGCTTGCTTTAAATATTTCATTTGCCGATATGTGCCAATTTCTAACCCCATTTTTAAAAAAATTGGTACAAAAAAAGAAGAAATCTCATTTGAAATCTCTTCTAAAAAGTATTTTTATTGCTACTAAATGTGATTTATTTTTCTTTGATAACGCCTGTATCTTTTAAGTAAAAATACATCTCTTTACCACCTAAAAGGAATATTTCCTTTTCCTCAAAATCACAAATTTCCATATAAATTTTAGCTAGTTTTTGGAACATTTTACATTCAGTTTCATTTAATATCATTTCTCTATCTTCTAGTATTAATTGTAAATTTGGATATTTATTCATAATATCATTGAATTTTTCCCTTAATTCTTTATATTCTTCATTTCTATTTATTAAATCAGTTTTTCTTTCTTCAATAGCCTCATTTAAATACATTTCATATAATCTTACTTCATCCATTTTGGTACCTCCTATACATAAATTAATTCACTTAATACAATTTCTTCAACGCGATTTTTAATTGAATTCATCCTGCAAACCCATTCCATTTGATTAGTTTCTTTTAGTTTTTCAGTTACATTTTCTTGTTTTACTAACTGAGATATAATTGTTTTAATTCTATCTTCACAAGCAATATCTATCTCGTGTAAATATCTATTTAATTTGCCATCCATAAATAAAACGATATATTCGGCTTTTTTATGATTTTTTAAATAATTCAATTTCATTCTGCCATATTTTCCAATTGTATAATTTGTTTCTTCTGGATCTAATACTAAATTAGGCAAGTAATAATCTCCTTGTTTTATATATTCAATTCCTGTTTTTTCATCTACAAATCTATTTTTTACATTTTTATTTTCCATTTTCAAATCCTCCTTAATCATTATTTTCTATCAAATCGTTTAAATTGGTAATTCCGTTTGATTTTTTATAATTTTCAACGCTATCATTGGGTAAATTATAATTAACATATAGCTTGTCTAAATATCCAGGTGGATAAACTCTGCCTTGATAACCACTTTTTTTACTCTGATAGCTTTTATAATTATTATTTATATATTTATTATTATTGCTATTATGGACTGTCGATTTTCTACACTCAGGAGTGTTGATTTCATGCTCTCCTGACTGCTGATTTTCGACACTCCTTAATTTATCTATTTTTTCACTTTCTATCATTCCTATGGTTTTGCCTAAATAAATAATATTTGGCATATTTTTGCCTTGCTTTTTCTCTTTTATAAGATTACATTCTTTTAATTGTGCTATTGCACTATCAAGTGCAGCACGTTTTATATGCATTTTTTCTTGTATTTCTTCTCTCTTAAAAATTACATACATATCGCCTTTTGCATCATAGAATTGTATTTTTTTGTTACTTTCTATTTGTTTGAATGATAATTCCAACCTATCGGTTAAAATAGAATATAGTAACATAGCATTAGGTGATAGAACTTTATATTCTTCTCTATTTAATAATTCTCTTGGAAATTGTATAAAACTTTCAAATGAAAGTTTATCTGTTTTCTTGAATGGGGCGAATTCATACATTATAGACCTCCTTTCATCTAACTTAAATCTAAATTGTTCTAGAAAAGTTCTAGAAAATAATCTTAAAACACTTGATATGACTGAATTTTATTCTTCGATAAATTTTATTTTTGAAATTTTTTATTTAGATTTCTGTTCTAGAAAATTTTTCTAGAACAAAATTTGATGATGTAGAAGGTTTTTAAAAGACTTTAGACAGAAAAAATACGTTATTCCAATTTCTTGAAATAACGTATTTTATGCACTTTTGATATAATTTTCGTCCTTCTGTAGTTTTCTACAGAATTTACATTTTATGGTCGAGGCGACAGGGATCGAACCTGCGACCTCATGGTCCCAAACCACGCGCGCTACCAACTGCGCTACGCCTCGATTTTTTTCAGTACCTATATAATATAGCACACTTTTTTTATAATTGCAACATTTTTTTCAAAATTCTATTGAATATTTTTACTTTTCAATGTATAATAAGTATTATCACGCAACTGTAGCTTAGCTGGATAGAGCGTTCGGCTACGAACCGGAAGGTCGGGGGTTCGAATCCCTCCAGTTGCACCAACAAAAGGATTGTACAACCGTACTATCCTTTTTATTTTATAATTTAATCTCAATAATCTCTTCAATTTGAACTTCTTCCCCATTTTCTAGTATAATTTTTCTATCATATTCATCTATTTTTACTACATTTTCTGTTACTTCAATATATTTTCCGCCATCTTTTTTAACATCTGGTATAAAATATGTAACTGTAATTTTTGGCCTATTATGTATTTTTTCTTTTATTAAAAGCAATTTTTTATTTAAAATTGTCTTTTGTTCTTCATTTATTTCTATTCTACTATTAGTTTCCCTGGCTGTTTCTTTTATTACATCATCATATCCAGTTAATGCTGAAAAAGGTGCAAATTGTGCAGATCTTTCTTCTATTGTCATTCTTACATGTTTTTCAGATACATGATGTGGTAAATTTATTATATCGTTATATTTATCACTTTTTTCTAACACCTTTTATTCTTTATGACCTCCTATTTGCTTATTTCTTTCAATAGTTGTGCCCTCTTTTTGCAAATTCATTCCTTTTATTATAGCATTTTTTCCATATTTGTTTTTTATATTAATCATTGCTTTTTGTATTTCTTTTTCTGCTTCTTCTTTTTCTCTTTTTTTATTGACTTCTTTATAGTCTACAAATAAATTAATTTGCTCATAATTGCTATTTTGCACCATATTTTCATTTACCACATTATTAACTGTAATATTGATTCTTCTTACTAAAAGTTGTTTATTAATAATTTGTTCATATAATTTTATTATATGTTCTGTAAGAACTTTGCTAGAAGATGTTTGATGGTCTATATTTATTGTTCCATGTGCATGTTTTGGTACTTTTCTTCCATATTTATCAGTTGTTATTTCTCCGTTATATTTGCTACTAATTGCTTGATTTTTCAAGTTATCTACATCATACCCAATTTCTAATACAATTTGATTTGCAACTAGCCCTTTTTCTACTAGATCTAGTGCAAGTAGTTCAGTCATTTCCTTTACAATTAGTTTTGTATTTTCGTAATTGTATGGACAATGTAAAACTTGTCCAGAGCATATACTATTTGTAGCTGGTCTATATGCCTTAATACTCTCAATTGTTACATTTTCCCATCCCCAAGCATGGTCAATTAGTAGCTCTGCATTTACGCCAAATAATTTATATAGTAGTTCTTCATTTTTAACTGACATTTTAGCTACATCACCCATTGTGTACATTCCATGCTCTTCTAGTCTTTTTGAATAGCCTTTACCAACTCTCCAAAAATCTGTTAAAGGTCTGTGGCTCCAAAGTAATTTTCTATATGCCATTTCATCAAGACCAGCTATTCTTACACCATTGTTATCTGGTTTTGCATGCTTTGCTACAATGTCCATTGCTATTTTGCAAAGATATAAATTAGTTCCAATTCCTGCGGTTGCTGTTATTCCTGTTGTTTTATAAACATCTTGCATTACTTTTGTTACTAACTCTTTTGCTCCCATATTATATGTTTTTAGGTAATGTGTAACATCTATAAATACCTCATCTATTGAATATACATATATATCATCAGATGAAAAATATTTTAAATATATATTATAAATTTTTGAACTGTATTTCATATAATAAGCCATTCTTGGTGGTGCTATTATATAACTTAATTCTAAATTTTTATTTTTCTTTAATTCAATATCACTATATGATGATCCTGTAAATGTTCTATTTGTTGCCTTTCTTTTTCTGTATATATTTATCTCTTTTACTTTTTGAACAACTTCAAAAAGCCTTGCTCTACCTGGTATTCCATAGGATTTTAGTGCTGGGCTTACAGCAAGGCAAATTGTTTTTTCTGTTCTACTACTATCAGCAACTACTAAGTTTGTAGTAATTGGGTCTAGTCCTCTTTCTTTACATTCAACAGAGGCATAAAAGCTTTTTAAATCTATTGCTACATATATTTTACTTTCTTCATTATGCATAGCAATCTTCCTTTCATCACTCTGTTTTATTATATCAACTTATTTGCGTTTTGTAAACGCTTGTTTGTTTAATTTGAATAAAAAATAGAACTATATTTTATTTATAGTACCATTTTTATAATAAATTAATCCAGTTTCTTCCTTCATACATAATTCTAACTATCTGTATGTTATTATTTTTTATTCTATAAAAAATAATGTAACTATTTATTATTAATTTTCTTATCTCTAAATTTTTTATTAGTTCTTCATCTATAATTGCATATATTTCTGGACTACTTTTTAATTCTTCTATTTCTCTCCTAATTTTTTTATTAAATTTTGTGCCATTGGGGACGGAGAATTTTGGCACATTTTTTCATGTTATTTATTGAACACACTGTGCTCCACTACGTTTTTTTTTTTATTTTTTTAATAATTTAACTGTAATATTTTCCTCTCTTTTATTACGTAAAACCTTAAATATAACCTCATCTCCCGGCTTTTTAGTATAAATATAACTTCTCAAATCACACATTTTCTCAAGTGCGATTCCATCAACTTCCAATAATATATCTTTTTCTTTTATTCCATACATTTCTGCAGATGATTTGTTATTAACTTGTACTACATAAATTCCGTCATCAATTTCCAAATTATTATCTAAATAAGGTATTATATTTTTATCATAAGCAAATACACCCAAGTATGCTTCTTCAAATTCTCCTGATGTTACAAAACTTTGAATAATTGTTTTTACTATATTTATTGGAATTGCAAACCCTATACCTTCTGCAGATGTAATTTTTACACTATTTATTCCTATAACTTCTCCACTTTCGTTTACAAGTGGTCCTCCACTATTTCCGGGGTTTATTGTAGCATCTGTCTGTATTAAATTTTCCATATATGAAGATTTTTCGTCTTCATTTAAAATTATTGTTCTATTTGTTGCACTTACAATTCCAGATGTTACAGTTCTTTGAAATTCAAACCCAATTGGATTTCCAATTGCATATACAATTTGTCCTAATTTCACATCAGATGAATTTCCTAAAGTTATATATTGCAAGTTTTTTGCATTTATTTTTACAATTGCCAAATCTAAATCTGTGCTTGACCATACAACATTTCCCTGATAACTTTTTCCTGTTGCAAGTGTTACATAACAATTACTATATTTTTCCCCTGAAACATGCTCATTTGTTAATATATAGCCATTTTCAGAAACTATAATTCCTGTTCCTAATCCCAATTTTGATGTTCCATCTTTTAAAAATATTGAATTCCCTGTGCTTTTTAACTTGGAAATTCCAACTACACTTTCAGTAACTCTTTCAAGCATTTGTGTAATAGTTTCATTTTCTTTTTTAGTTTCTTCAACGGTTTGAGATATTTTACTTGCTTCATAAGGTTTAATTATTTGTGTTGGTGTTTCAATATTAAAATACAAAATGTATGTAAGTGCCATAAGTATAGTTATTAAAATAATTATAAAAGTGGTTATAAAATATTTCTTTACCCTATTTTTTCTTTGTTTTCTTCTTATATACTCTTCCATATTGTCCTCCTTTTGTTATGATTATGAACATAAAAAATAAATTTAATCATAGTCAAAATAAATTCCCATATTTCCCCATTTTTTTACTACATTTTTATTGATTTTTCAGTTTATTTCATATATAATTTAACTAGAATTTTTGGAAATTAACAATAAAGGTGGTTTTCTCATTATGGAAAGAATTTTATATGATTTAACAAATCCACAAAAATCAATTTGGAATACAGAACAATTTTTTAAAAATACATCTGTTAATAATATTGGTGGAACAATAATTATAAAGGATAAAATTAATTTTAGTTTATTAAAAAAATCTATCTATGAGTATGTAAAAACAAATGATAGTTTTCTTATTAAGCTTTGCTTTGATGAAAAAGGAGATATAAAACAATACATAGGTGACTTTTTGCCCTTTGATATTGATTATATCTCCTTTTCTTCTTTAGAAGATCTATATAAATTCGAAAAAAAAGATTGTGAAAGAATCTTTAATATGCTAGATTCAAATCTATTTCACTTTACTGTTTTTAGCTTGCCAGATGGTACTGGTGGGGTTGTATTAACTGTACATCATATCATTTCAGATGCACAAACTGTTAATCAAATAGCTCCAAAGCTTATGAACTTTTATTCTAGCTTTTTAAATAATACAAAGCCTGAGTTTATACAAACTTCATATATTGATTACATAAACTCTGAACAAAAATATTTGCAAAGTGAAAAATATAATAATGATAAAGTCTTTTGGGAAAATTTATTTGAAAATTCATTTACTTCTGCAAGTCTAACAACTAAATCAGTAGATAGTTCTATGATTTTTAGTTCAAGCAGAGAATGTTTTACAATTAGTAATGAAGAAATGAATAAAATAAATAATTATTGCAGATTAAATAATATATCTAACTATCACTTCTTTATGTCTGTTTATTCATTATATATTGGAAAAGTAACTAATGAAAAAAACTTTGTCATTGGTACTCCAATTTTGAATAGAACAAATTTTAAAGAAAAAAATACTGCTGGTATGTTTATTAGTACAGTTCCTTTTTTAATAAATTTAGAAGAAAACATGTTATTTTCTAAATTTGCATCAAAAATTGGTGTGGAAACTTTGTCTATTCTTAGACATCAAAAATATCCATACCAGTCAATCTTGGAATATATCAGAAGACAAGACTCTTCTTTACCAAATTTGTATAATATAATGATTTCATATCAAATAAACAAATCTAATGGCAGTATTAATGATATTCCATATACTACTAGATGGACTCATAGTAATACAAACATGGATGAGTTAGATATTCATCTATTTGATATAAATGATACTGGTGAATTGAGCATTGCTTACGATTACCAGCTTGCTAAATATACACAAGAAGATATAGTTCTTTTTCATAAAAGAATTTTATCTATAATAGATCAAATCATTGATAATGAAAATTTATTAACAAACAATATAGAATTAGTTCTACCAGACGAAAAAGATTTTATACTTAACAACTATAATAAATTAATTGATATTCCAATAGATAAAACAGTAATTGATTTATTTAATGAACAAGCACTAAAATCTCCTGATAGATTAGCTTTGTCTTGTTATAATGAAAATTTAACATATAGTCAACTAAATAATGCCGTAAATCATCTTGCTTATTATTTAGAAAGCAATAATATAAAAAAAGGTGATAATGTTTGTTTGTTTTTTGCAAACTCTATTGAACTCGTTGTTAGTATTTTAGCTGTGTTGAAGTTAGGTGCTTGCTATATTCCAATTGATGTTTCTTATCCAATTGAACGTATAGAATACATTATAAAAAATAGTGATTGCAAAAAAATCTTAACTAACAATAAATATATTGATAAACTAACTGATTTAAATAACATTTGTTTAGAAGTAAATTTGTCTTTTATAAAAGATTCTTCTAATACTCCTTGTGAAAACAAACATACACCAGATTTAAATGATTTAGCCTATATTATTTATACATCTGGCTCAACTGGAAACCCTAAAGGTGTTAAAATAAGTCACGAAAGTTTATCTAACTACATTTCTTGGGCTAATAGAGAATATGTTCATGGAGAAACTACTAACTTTCCTTTATATTCATCTATTTCGTTTGATTTAACAGTAACATCTGTGTTTACACCTTTAATCTCAGGAAATGCAATATATATTTATGAAAATACTAATCCTCAATTATTGTTAAAAGAAATTATTGATGATAAAAAAGTACAAATTATAAAATTGACACCTGCACATTTAACATTACTTCAAGATTTAGCTTCACCAGAATCTATCGTTTCAAAGTTAATTGTAGGTGGAGATATTTTAACAAACGAACTTTGTGAAAATATTTCAATAGCATTTTCACATCCTGTGCATATATATAATGAATATGGCCCTACAGAAGCTACTGTTGGATGTATGATTTATGAGTATACAAAAAATGAATATTCTACTGTTCCAATTGGAATTCCTGCAGCAAATACTAATTTGTTTGTTTTAAATGATGATTTCAATCTTATTCCTTTTGGTTATACAGGTCAGTTATATATTGCAGGAAAAGGACTTTCAAAAGGATATGTTAAACTTCCTTCTGTAACTTCATCAAAATTTATTAACTGTCCATTTTTGAAAAATGCATTAATGTATAATTCAGGAGATCTAGTTAAATTATATAACACCGGTCTTATGGAATGTATTGGCCGTAGTGACTTTCAGATAAAAATAAACGGCTTTAGAATAGAAATTGGAGAAATACAGTCTAAAATATTAAATTATCCTGGTATAAAAGATTGCTATGTAGCTGCTTTAGATATGAAAAATTCTAAAGTTCTATGTGCTTATTATGTACCTTCAGAAAATATAAATGAAAAAGGGTTAAAGAATTATTTACAAAAAGCTCTCCCTATATATATGATACCTAAATATTATGTTGTTTTAAATGAGATACCTCTTACTGGAAATGGAAAAATAAATAAAAAACTACTTCCTATTCCGACTTTAGATGAGCCTAATGAAATAGTTGCTCCTCAGAATTCTGTAGAACAGGTTCTATATGATATTTTCTGTGAATTACTACAATTAAACGAACTAAGTGTTACATCAAATATTTTTAATTATTATGTAGATTCACTTGTAATTATTAAGGCTCAAACAAAATTATATAGTTTAGGTTATAATATAAATACTCAGGATTTTTATGATTATCCAACTATTAGGCAATTATCTGCTCATATATTAAGCAACTCTGATTCTACTTCAACAACAGTTGAAGATGATATTCCTGATATAGCTAACTTATTAAAACCTATTTCTACCAATACATCTTTTAATAATATTTTATTATTTGGTGTTACAGGTTTTCTTGGTTCACATACATTACATGAGTTATTAAAGAAAACAACTTCTACAATTTACTGCATTATACGTGAAAAAGATAATTTAAATGCAATTGATAGATTTTATCAAAAATTCAGCTTTTATTTTCCTAGTGAAAATATAAAAGACTATGGAAACAGAGTTCACTTAATTACTGGAAATATTTTAAAAGACAATTTCAACTTATCAAGTGAGCAATATAATTTTCTTGGTAGTACAATTGACTGTGTTATAAATTCTGCAGCTCTAGTAAAACACTATGGAAAATATGCGGAATTTTATAATACTAATATAGAAGGAACTAGAAAAATAACTAACTTTTGTATTGAAAACACTATTCCTTTACATTACATTTCAACCATTTCTGTATCTGGTTATGGTTTAGTAAGTAGCCCTAATACTATATTTACTGAAAAAGATTTTTATATTGGACAAAACTATGAAGATAATGTATATGTAAAAAGTAAATTTGAGGCAGAAAAATTAATATTAAATGCTTGTAAAAATAATGACTTATGTGCTACTATTTATAGAATAGGAAATATTACAAACCGTTTTTCAGATGGAGTATTTCAACAAAACGCAAAAGAAAATGCATTTTTAAATAGGATATCAGCTGTAATTAATTTACACTGTATTCCTGAACAACTTTTACGTTTCCCTATAGAATTCACTCCTGTGGATTATTGTGCAAATTTTATTGTATCATTATTAACAAATGATATAAGGCAAAACAATTTAACAATTTACCACTTATTTAATCAAAATTATCTAGATTTTAATTATTTAATTGAGTTTTTGAAAAAAAATAACATTAATGTAAAAACATGTAGTATTGAAGATTTTGAAAACCTTGTATTAAATAGTACTGATAATTACTTTGGAATTATTGGATATCTTTCTAATATAAAAAATAATAATTTAAATTTGGTAACTCTTGATAACAATTATACAAATTCGGTTTTAAAAAGAATAAATTTATCATGGCCTAAAATCACAGAAGAATACTTAAAGGCTGTAATAGATTATTTAATAAAAAATAAATTTATAGGTGGTTACAAATGAAATTAAATATAAAAAAAATTAAATCATATAAAACATTAGCCTTACTAAATGCTTTCATAGCTACATTAATTATGATAATATTATATTTTACATTACCCTCTATTTTAAATTATCCTAAAAACTCTATTGATAATGATTTTCAGGTTGAAATAGTAGGTATTAAATATACTCACCAATTTATTATACTATCTGCAATTATAGTTGCACTTGTTTATATTGGTTTTCGCTTTGTTTATAGTAGAATAACTTTTAGTCCTAATTCAAGTAAGGCTACTTTATTAAAAATAAGAGAAAAATGCTTTAATTATCCATATTTAATGATACTTCTTTTATCTTTTATCCCTGCTATTATATGTGGAATTTTATTAGTAGTTTTTAAAACTGATTTCGAATTATTACTAAAATTATGTATTGTTATATTATCTTTTGGAACAGTTAGTTCAGTTATTTTTTACATGATTGGAAAAAACTTTTTTGAAAGCAAACTTATAGAATCATCTGTAATTGTAGGAAATAAAAAGGGCGGAATTAGACTAGAAATTTTCAAAAAATTATTGATAGAAATTATACCATTATTTCTGTATTCATTTATTTTGTTATTATTAATTAGTACTACAATTATGACAACAGAAAAAGGAGATTTATTATACAATATTTATAGAAATGAGCTTACAAAAGAATTTGATACTTCAAAAACTTACACATTAGATGAAGTACAACAAAAATTGAATACTTTATCTTTAAATTCAAATAATGATCATAGTGTAATTTTATCTTCAGAAGATGGAGGTGTTTATTATTCACCTAAACATTTAAATGACTTTTTTATAAAATATGCACTTACATATTATGATGAAATGAATGGACATATTTTTGAATATTATGGTCAGAATTCACAAGCTGCTGTTATAAAAATACATACCGACCAAGGAGATTATTTTGCTGGAATTCGCTTCTTTGTGTTTGCTAATGGAGTTATAACACCATTTATTATAGTTACTGCTATTCTAATTATATTCAACTTAATATTCGTTGTTTATATTGGAAAAGGATTATCAAATGATATTAAAAATGTTAATGATGGTATGGATAACATTTCAAATTCAGAAAATATTGTTTTTGAAAAAAACTTACCAATTACATCTAATGACGAAATGGCAGACCTAATTTTAGCTTTTAATAAAATTCAAGATATAACAAGAAATTACGTTGATCAAATTCACGATAATCAAAATATGCTTATGGAAAGAGAACGTTTAGCTTCACTTGGTCAGTTAATTGGTGGTATAGCTCACAACTTAAAAACTCCTATAATGTCTATATCTGGTGCAGCTGAAGGTCTTACAGATTTAGTTAAAGAATATGAAGCATCTGTAGGAGACCCTGAGGTTACTGTACAAGATCACCATGATATTGCAAAAGACATGAAGGATTGGATAGACAAAATACGTTCTTATACAGAATATATGTCAGATGTTATTACTGCTGTTAAAGGCCAGGCTGTTACAATGTCTGAAGAACAAGCTGTATCATTTACTTTAGACGAATTAGTTAAACGTGTAAATATTTTAATGAAACATGAATTAAAAAATGCCTTAGTAGAGCTAAATGTTTGCATGAAAACAGATGAAAGAACTGTATTAAAAGGAAATATAAACAGTTTGGTACAAGTTATAAATAACATGGTTTCAAATGCTATACAATCATATGATGGTAAACCTGATAATAAAATTGATTTAATTTTATCAAAACAAAATAATAATGTTGTTATTTCTGTAAAAGATTATGGAAATGGCTTACCAGATGAAGTTCAAAAGAAATTATTTAAAGAAATGATAACAACAAAAGGTAAAAATGGTACTGGACTTGGATTATTTATGTCATACTCTACTATTCGTGCTCATTTTAATGGCAATATTACTTTTGAAACAGAAAAAGGAAAAGGAACTACATTTAATGTAATCCTACCACTTTAATATTTACTCATATGTATAAAATCTAGTGTTTTCAACTAAATGCTAGATTTTTTTTATGCAAAAGCTGTACAATTCGACAAGTTATGATATAATGATGTTGTCATCTTGAATAGATTACAATAAACGTTGAGGTGAGATTATGAGAAAAAACATGCAAAGCGCAAATGATAAAGGTTATAGAATTATAGCAGTTGATGATGAGGAAGGAATTGTTGATTCTTTATCAATTTTCTTAAAGAGATCTGGCTATGATTTTACAGGTGTTACTGACCCAATGGAAGCAATTGAAAAGGTTAAAAATGAACATTTTGATTTAATGATTTTGGACTTTATTATGACACCTATTCATGGAGATCAGGTAGTTGAAGAAATACGTAAATTCAATAAGGAATTATATATTTTGTTACTAACTGGTCATAAAGATTTGGCTCCACCTTTGGAAACAATTAGAAAATTAGATATTCAAGGTTATTGTGAAAAAAGTGATAAATTTGATCAATTACTTCTTTTAATTGAGTCTGGAATTAAGTCAATTGAGCAAATGAATGAAATAAAAAGAATAAATGAAGAGCTTTCTTCTACTTATGAAAAACTAGAAAGAGCCTACTTAGACAGTATTCAAACTTTAAGATATACTGTTGAAGCTAAAGACCCATATACCAGAGGACATTCAGATAGGGTTTCTAAGTATTCTGTTTTAATTGGAAAATATTTAGGATTATCTGATACTGATTTAAAAACTCTAGAAGTTGGTGGTTTATTCCATGATATTGGAAAAATTGGTATTCCTGATAGTATTTTATTAAAGGAATCTAAATTGACAGATGATGAATATTCACAAATAAAAAACCATCCTTCAATAGGTGCTCATATTTTGTGTAATGCTGAAGTTTTTCAAGATATTATACCAATTGTAAAGCATCATCATGAAAGATTTGACGGGACTGGTTACCCTGGAAAACTAAAAGGCAACGATATTCCTTATCTTGCGAGAATAGCTGCTGTTGCAGATACTTTTGATGCTATGACATCAAGGAGAACTTATCGTGATCCTTTAAGTTTAGATGTTGTAAAAGCTGAATTTGAAAGATGCTCTGGAACACAATTTGACCCAGAAATTGCAAAAGTATTTTTAGATATTTTAAATAATCATTATGATGAAGTAAATGAAATTCAAGAACAATTTAAATAAGGGGATATTATATGTTTAAAGTTTTAGTTCTATCATGTAGTACAGGTGGTGGCCATAATTCTGCTGCAAGTGCTATAACAGAGGAATTAAGAAATAAAGGAGTTCAAGTTGATTTTAAAGAATATTTGGACTTAATAAATTATAAGATAGCTAATGTTGTAAATAAATTATATATTAGTTCAACAAAAGGAAATGGTGCTGTTTTTAAAAGAGTTTATAAACTAGGTGAATTATATGAAAAGACAAAAATTACATCTCCGGTTTATGGTGTAAATAAATTACATAGAAGAAAATTATATAATTATATTGTTGAAAATAAATATGATTATGTTGTAGTTACTCACCTATTCCCTGCTGAAGTTTTAACTGCTATTAAAAAACAACATGACATACATTTTATTGCAGTTGCAACAGATTATAAATCAATTCCATTTTGGCCAGAAACTAATCCAGACTATTTTATAATTCCACATAAAGATTTAATTGAAGATTTTACTAAAAAAGGTATCAGCCACGAAAAGCTAATACCTTTTGGTATTCCTGTGTCAACTAATTTTAGTAAAGATTTAGATAAATCTAAAATATTTGCTGAATTAAATCTAGATAAAAATAAAAAATATATATTAGTTATGACAGGAAGTATGGGTTTTGGAAATGTTACAGGTATAATAGATGTTTTACAGAATGAAATTTCTGAAACAATTTTAGTTGCCTGTGGTAATAATAAAAAAGTTTATGAAGATATTTCAAATAATTATAACTCAAATAAAGTAATTCCTATAGGTTTTACTCCACAAATTTATAAATATATGACTATAAGTGAGCTTTTATTAACTAAGCCTGGTGGTCTTACAACAACAGAAGCTGCCACAATAAATATTCCTATTATTCATACTATGCCAATACCTGGCTGTGAAACATATAATGCAGAATTTTTTGGGAGTCATGGAATGTCTATCAGCTGTAAGAATACTAATGATATAAAAAATGCAGTAATATCTCTTTTAACTGATAAAAATAAAATGGAAAATATAATAAAAGCACAAAAACAAAATATAGATAAAAATGCTTGTAGCAAAATTTGTGAATTTATAATAGATGAAATAAGGAAATATAGTAAATGAAAGAAAATTTACAATCAAATGTAAATAATGAAAATGAAGATATAATAAAAATGTGGGAACCACTTAAATTTGATATTGGCTTAAATTATAAATATGTAAAAAATAATATATTTTTTAAGTTAATATCAAATTTATTTTACTACATCATAGTTGCACCAATTATTTTTTTAATTTCTAACATTATTTTTGGACTAAAAATTGAAGGAAAAGAAAATTTAAAAAATATTAAGACTGGTGCTATTTCAGTATCAAACCATGTGCAATATATAGATTGTGCAATGCTTGGTCTTGCATGGTTTCCTAGAAGAATATATTACACTGCTAAAACTGATGGTTTTAAAATGCCTGTGGTTAGGCATTTAGTACGTTTGTTATATGCTATTCCTATACCAGAAAAAATTTCTTGTAAAGAAAATTTTTATAAAGCAATTGATGATTTATTAGCTAAAAATAAAGTAGTACATTTTTACCCTGAAGCTTCTTTGTGGCCATATTACAATAAATTACGTAATTTTAAAAATGGTGCATTTAAAATTGCTTCAAAAAATAATGTACCAATTATTCCATTTGTGTTTAGTTTTAGAAAGCCAACTGGTATTTTAAAGCTTTTTAAATCTAAACCTTGCTTAATTTTAAGTGTTCTACCACCTGTTTATCCAAAACAAAATTTAGCATTTAATGAAAGGTATTTAGATTTAAAAGAAAATGTATACAAAAAAATGAGTGAAAAAATATAAAATATATTCTTTCACTCATTTTTTATGCATCTTTCATTGATAGTTGAACTTTTTGTCTCTCTTGGTCAATTCCAATAACTTTAACTTTTACAATATCTCCAACTGAAACTACATCAGATGGATTTTTTACAAAGCTATTACTTAATTGTGAAATATGTACTAACCCATCATGTTTTACACCTATATCAACAAAAGCGCCAAAGTCTGTAACATTTCTAACAGTTCCTGTTAAAACCATTCCATCTCTTAAATCTTCAAATTTAAGTACATCTGCTCTTAATATTTGCTTAGGCATTTCATCTCTTGGGTCTCTACCTGGTTTTGACATTTCTTCAATAATATCTGCTAAAGTCATTTCTCCAACATCAAGCTCTTTTGCTGTTTCTTTTACATCTACTTCTAATAATTTAGCTTTTATTTCTGATTGTTTTTCTTTATTTAATAAATCTTCTTTTTTGTATCCTAATTTATTAAGTAAATTTTCTGCAACAGAATAACTTTCTGGGTGAACTCCTGTGATTTCTAAGGCATTTTTTCCACCAGGAATTCTAATAAATCCTGCACATTGCTCAAATGCTGCTTTTCCTAATTTAGGAACTTTTAGCAATTCTTTTCTTTCAGCTAATTTACCATTTTCATCACGATATTTTACTATGTTATTTGCAATAGTTTTATTTATTCCTGCTACATAAGAAAGTAATGATGGTGTAGCCGTATTAACATCAACTCCAACTTCATTTACTGCGTCTTCAACAACACCAGTTAAGCTTTCTGTTAATTTCTTTTGGTCAACATCATGTTGGTATTGCCCTACTCCTATAGCCTTAGGATCTATTTTTACAAGTTCTGCAAGTGGGTCTTGCAATCTTCTTGCAATTGATATTGCACCTCTTAAAGATACGTTTATATCTGGATATTCTTCTGTTGCAAGTTTTGATGCAGAGTATACAGATGCTCCAGCTTCACTTACAATTGCATAATGAAGTGGTCTTTCAATTTCTTTAATCATATCTGCAACAAAGCTTTCAGACTCTCTTGAAGCTGTTCCATTTCCTATTGCAATAATATCAACTTTATATTTTTCTATTAAAGCTTTTAGCTCTTTTTTTGCACCTTCTACATCATTTTGCGGTTCTGTTGGGTATACAGTAGTAGTTGCAAGTAATTTTCCTGTTTCATCAATTACTGCAATTTTACAACCTGTACGATATGCTGGGTCAAACCCCATTACTGTTAAACCTTTTAAAGGTGCTGCTAAAAGTAAAGGTTTTGCATTTTTTCCAAATACTTTAATAGCTTGAGTTTCTGCCTTTTCTGTTAAGTCAGAACGAATTTCTCTTTCAATAGATGGTTCAATTAATCTGCTCCAACTATCTGCAATTGTTTCTTCTAATATTGTAGTAAATTGAGTTTTTTGTTTAATAATGTCTCTATTTATTAAATCTAAAATTTTATCCTCTGGCTTTTCAATTTTTACTTTTAAAAATTCTTCAGCTTCTCCACGATTAATAGCTAAAATTCTGTGGCTAGGTAAATGATTTACCTTTTCGCTAAATTCATAATACATATTATATGGTGTTTTTTCTTCTGGCTTTGTAGCTTTAGTTATTATAACACCTTCTCTATAGCAAATACGTTTAATTTGCTTACGGTATTCAGGGTTATCTGATATAATTTCTGCAATAATATCTTTTGCACCTTGAATAGCATCTTCTACAGTTGCTACAACTTTTTCTTTGTTATTTTTATCTTCTTCTGATAATTTATCAATATTTACATATTGTTTTGCAATTTCTTCAATTGGTGTTTTTTTTGTTTGAGCTAATATAATTTCAGCCAATGGCTCTAATCCTTTTGCTTTAGCTACTGTAGCTCTTGTCTTTTTCTTTTGTTTATATGGTCTATATATGTCTTCAACTTCTGCTAATGTTTTAGCATTTTCTAAATTTGCAACTATTTCGTCTGTAAGTTTTCCTTGATTTTCAATTGATGTTTTTACTTCTTCTTTTCTTGCTTCTAAGTTACGAAGGTATGTAAGTCTTTCTCCTAAATCTCTTAAGGTTTCATCTGAAAGACCACCTGTTACTTCTTTTCTATAACGTGCAATAAAAGGTATTGTATTTCCTTCATTAATTAATTCAATTGTTCTTACAACTTGCACTAATTTTATATTTAATTCTTCTGCAATTATATTTGCAATTCTTTCTTGTGTATCCATTTATTCTACTCCTAAATATTCATTATATGTAACTTCTCTATCTATTACTGTATCTACTTTTATATCAATAATTCTATTTGCAACAGTTTGAGTTAATTGATGGTCATGTGAAGTAAATAACATATTTCCTTTAAACTTTTTCATTCCCTCGTTTAACGCTGTAATAGATTCCATATCTAAATGGTTTGTTGGTTCGTCAAAAATTAAAAAGTTTGCTCCTGATAACATCATTTTTGAAAGAACGCATCTTACTTTTTCTCCACCCGAAAGTACATTTACTTTTTTTAGTGCTTCTTCACCTGAAAATAGCATTCTTCCTAAAAAGCTTCTTACATAAGTTTCATCTGGATCTTTTGAATATTGTCTTAACCAGTCTGTAATTGATAAATCTGATTCAAATAAATAGTTATTATCTTTTGGAAAATAGCTTGATGTAATTGTTGTACCCCATACTACTTCTCCTTCATCTGGTTCAAGTTCGCCTGCTATAATTTGAAATAATACAGTTTTTGCATTTTCATTATCTGCCAAAAATGCTATTTTATCATTTTGTTTTACTGTAAATGAAACATTATTTAATATTTTTTCTCCATTTATTGTTTTAGATACATTTTTTACATGTAAAATTTCTTTTCCTGGTTCTCTATCTGGTTTAAAATCCACATAAGGATATCTTCTGTTAGATGGTTTAATTTCATCTAATTCAATTTTTTCTAATGATTTTTTACGAGATGTTGCTTGTTTTGATTTTGAAGCATTTGCGCTAAATCTTGCAATAAAGTCTTGTAATTCTTTAATTTTTTCCTCTTTCTTTTTGTTAGCCTCTTTCATTTGTTTTAATGCAAGTTGGCTAGATTCATACCAGAAATCATAGTTTCCTGGATATACTTTAATTTTACCAAAGTCAACATCTGCAATATGTGTACAAACTTTATTTAAAAAGTATCTATCATGTGATACAACAATAACTGTATTCTCAAAGTTTATTAAAAATTCTTCAAGCCAGCTAATACTTTTTAAATCTAAATCGTTTGTGGGCTCGTCAAGTAAAAGTATATCTGGGTTTCCAAACAATGCTTGTGCTAGCAATACTTTTACTTTATCTTTTGCTTCTAGATTGCTCATAAGTTCATAATGTTTTTCTGGTGTTATTCCTAAATCGTTTAATAACACTGCTGCATCTGACTCAGCATTCCATCCATCTAATTCAGCAAAACGTTCTTCTAGTTTAGCAGCTTTCATTCCATCTTCTTCTGAAAAATCAGGCTTTGCATATATTGCATCTTTTTCTTTCATTATTTTATATAGTTCATCATTTCCCATAATTACTGTGTCCATAACAGTATATTCCTCAAAAGCAAAGTGGTCTTGTTTTAAAACAGATAATCTTTCTGTTTTTTCCTTTGTTACTTCACCTTTACTTGGTTCAAGTTCTCCTGATAGGACCTTTAAGAATGTTGATTTTCCTGCACCATTTGCTCCAATAATTCCATAGCAACATCCTTTGTTAAATTTTATATTTACATCTTCAAATAAAGTTCTTTTTCCAAATCTAATTGTTACTCCGGTAGCTGTAAGCATTGCTTCTCCTCCTTATTTTTTACATACTTCGTATATTATATCATATTTTTTAATATTGTAAAGGAAAAAAAGCCTGAATTGCTTTAGCAATCCAGGCTTTTTTAGCTTTTATCTATCAAATAATAATTTTATTGCCCATAATCCAGAAATTCCCACTAGAATATAAATTATTCTGCTTATTATTGACATTGCACCAAATATTGCATCGACTAAATTAAAATTAAATATTCCGACTAGTCCCCAATTAATTGCTCCAATTATTATTAAAACTAAAGCAATTGTATCTATTACTTTCATTAAATTACATCCTCCTTTAAAAATTATTTTAAAAGTTTTCACTATAAAGTATATTCACTTTTCGTCATTTTATACTTTTAAAGTTTTATTATTTTTTCCATTAAAGGAGAATTTTAACAATTATTTTAACATTTCTCTTTTATTTAGCCATAAAGTTGCAATTATTGAAACTATTATTGAAATTCCAATTAAAATTGGAAATCCATAAGGATTATCTTGAAATGGTACTGGTACATTCATTCCCCAAAAACTTGCAATCATTGTTGGAATTGATAATATAATTGTTATTGATGTTAAAAATTTCATAACACCATTTAAATTATTTGATATTATTGATGCATACGCATCCATAGTTCCATTTAAAATATCACTATATATTTTAGCCATTTCTATCGCTTGCTTATTTTCAATAATTGAATCTTCTAATATATCTTCATCTTCTTCATAAAGTTTAATAATTTTTCCACGCATTGTTTTTTCCATTACTAGTTCATTTGATTTTAATGATGTTGTGAAATAAACCAAGCTTTTCTCTAAATTAAGTAATTTTAATAGTGCTTTGTTCTTCATAGAATTTTTTAATGTTGATTCAGCAACTTCTGTTTCTTTATTTATCTTTTTTAACAAATTTAAATACATTGATGAATTTTTGTATAAAATTTGCAATAAAAATCTACTTTTTTTATATGTTATTATATTTTTTGTATTATTACACATACTCTGCATAATTTCATTTTTTTTCAAAGATACTGTAATGATATAATCATCTCTTACAAATATAATTCCAATTGGCATTGTTGAATAAATTAGCGAGTCTCCTTCTCTTTCTCTAATTGGAATATCTATTATAAATAATATTGTATCATCATCTTCTTCAATATCAATTCTAGCTTTTTCCTCATAGTCTAATGCATATCTAATAAAATCTTCTTTTATTTTTAAATTATTACATACATCATTTATTTCTTCTTCTGTCGGAGAAATCATATTAATCCAATTTCCCTTTTCATATTTAGCTGTTTTTTCTGTTACATTTGTTTCAAGTTCTGTTCTATACATTTCTAACATAATATTTTCCCCCTTCCGTTTTATATTATACCATATATATCTTTAAATTCAAAATATTGAAATTTTATTACATATTTTTTATAAAAAAAAATCCAAGATCACCTCTTGGATTGCCGAATGTCTCTACTATTCTTGTGCCTCATCTTTTTCATATTCTCTCTTTTTACTTTTTCTGCCAAGCATAATTGCCCAGCCTGTAGTTGCGAGAATCGAAATGACAGCTTTCGTGACAGTTGTATAAAAAATGAAAAAACGCTCGCAACAGTATTGTTTTATGTTAACTTTGTGAATAAAAAAATAAATCTTCTTTCTATTGAAGATTTATTTGGTGCGTTAGCGGTACTTATTTGCGAAAAAATAGCACATTTTTTTTGCATATCCTCCCACATTTAGCACAAAAAAATTTCCATTTAATCAACTGTATATACATTTTAGCATATATAGTTAAAAATGTATATACGGTTAATCAATTTTTATTCTTTTATTATTCTCTTATCTATAAAAGACCAGATTAAACATACTATCCATCCAATTAATGTCCATCCCAAAATTATATTAATTCCTATAATATATAATTTATAACTATGATGCCTAACTAAAGCTATAATTGTAGGAATAAAATATATTAATGCTGTTATAATTAGTATAAAAACGAATGATATAACTTTTGATTTCATTGATATAATTGGTCCTTTGTTTTCTATAACATTTCCATTACTGTTTGTCAATGAACTACTTGGCATATTAGGTTTATAATCTTCTAAATTTACAGAAGTATAACCATATGCTATTTTAGGAACAAATATTAATGTTAATATAGTAAATATCATTACAATAATAAGACTTTTTGTAATTTGTTTTTTCATTTTTAACCTCCTAGTTAGCTTATTAGCTAATTAAAATTTTCTAGTATTATTTATTTTTAATCTTGTTATTCAGCTTTATATATTTTTCCATCTTTTACTTCATATACAATACTATTACTGATTTTTTCTAAATTCATGATATGAGTGCATATGTAAGCAGAATATTTCCCATTGTCCAAATCTACTGGTAAGTTATCTACACCTTCTTTTATCTCCCTCATAGATACAACTTTATCGTTTTTGTCGAATATGTATAAAAGTACATCATTATTACTTATAAATTCATCCAATGTACACCCTACTGTTTGATAAGAAATTGTTTGATTGGGTTGCAATACTATATTTATTTTATACTGTTTATTATTGGCAAATTCGTATATTTCATGACTTTCTGCTGATAAATCTACACCATTAATTTCTTTTATAATCTTACTATTTTTATATACTGTAATTACATTGATACTATTTTCACCATATGAACTTTGATATAACAAAGCTCTTACTTTAGCTACATTTCCAATAGGTATTATGTATTCGCCTTCATTAATTTCAAGATAATAATCATATATATTATGTTTTCTTCTAGATCTTATGTCATGTATTATTTTCCAATTATTAGTTTTTATTTCTATCGTTTTATTACTAATAATATCTCCTAATGCTCTAAAAGTCATTTCTATGCCATATATTTTTTTACTATCTATCGTATATTTTTTATATGGTCGTATGGCACTATAGTTTAAATTAAAAGCAAATATAATTAAAATAATTAACACTATTATAGGCATATGCTTTGAGGTAAAGCTAACTTCATCGGTTTTTCTCAAAATTATAATAGGTAAAATAGATATTACTATAAATCCCATTAATAAAGTCATAAAGATACTATCAGACAATAATGATAATAAAAGTAGTATATTGTTAGTCTTATCAAATAATGTTCTTCCATGAAATATAAAGTACATGATAATAAAAATAATGAAACTAATCATTACTAATATTAGCTTTTTCGGATTTAATTTATTTTCTGATTGAAAATTATTAAAATCCATTATATTTTTTCCTTTCTCAATATTTTTTTATTCAATTTCTAAAAAAATTGACAAACTGAAATTATTTGTGTATAATATTAATAGGAAATAAGTAACCACAAATGTGGTTGCCGTGTAATATGTAAAAAACACATCAGACTGGCAAGTTACAGATGTGTTTTTTATTGTCTATTTGCTTAAAAATACTATAAATATAATTAAGGCAAATACTATAATAGTTTCGACAACTAATGCAAATAAAAGTAAGTATATTATTTCTAATAAAACAGCTTCTATCATAGCACCACCTCCATTCTCACAACATAAAGTTGCGGATCAAAAGTGGCAACCACATCTGCAATTATTCTTATTTCCTATGTTAATACTATACTATAAATTCGACTAAATAACAAGTGAAAAGTCAAATTTTTCCTATTATTTTTGTATGATGTTATAAATAAATATATGCTAGTCCAAATACAAAACTTTCTTTTTCTGTTTTATTCATTTCCATAACCTTTGATAATATAAAAACATCTATATTATATTCTAAAGTTACCATTCTATTTTTATTATAATTCTTATCAAAAACACATAAGAAATTCTTCAAAAGTTCAATCAAATTTTCTTTATCAATTTTCAATTTTATCATGTCACTTTCTAAAACAATTATAAACAATTTTAATTTATTTTCTACGCTTAAAGTTTCAAAATATCTTACTAAAATTTTTACTTTTTCTTCTTTAGATTTTGAAAATTTTTTATCACTTTTTACTGCAACTAATCTGATTAATTTTTGTTTTTCTTTATTCAGTTTTAGTTCAACTATTTTAGGTTTGCCATTCATATTTTCTGGAAAAACTTCATAAAATTCTACTTCAAATTCTTTATTAAGTCTTTCTATATATTCATCTAATTGTTTCTGATTTATATTAATACTTGTCCTAACAATTTTTTCTTCATCATCAACTTCAATAGGTACATAAATATCAAATATTCCACTTTGAAAAAACTTCGTTAGTTGTTCAATATAACTTCTTCTAAAATTTATTTTCTCAATTTTAAAGTCTCCATTTTTATTTTTAATCAGTTTCATTGACTCAATAAATTTAGAAATAAATTCTTGTTTTTCTTCTTTTGATTTTTTCTTCCATTTCTACTATTCCACTTAAATATGCTTTCTTAATTCTTTTTTTGTTTTTGTAGAGTATCAATTTCTTTATCTAGTTTTTCGGTATTAGTTTCTTTTTTATCAGCTAGTATAGGGAAGAAATACTTTTTAACTGCCATATCATATTCAACTAAGTCTAAAATAAAATCTTCTAAACATTCTTCAATTTTATCTTCTCTATAATAAATCTTGCAATGCTCACAGTTATAGTACATATACTTTTTCTTTTTGCCACCAGAGCCTTTGCATTTCATTATGCTATCACATTTAGGACATTTTAACTTTTGAAAGAAAATATAAACTCTATCTCTAGCATAAGCTCTTTGATTTTTTTCTTTTTGCAATTGTGCTTCCTCCCATACAGCACGACTTATTATTGGCTCTACTACATTCATATAAATTATTGGTTCAATACTTTGCATTTTTCCAATTCTTTTATATTGTTCATAATCACCCATATAAACACGATTTTCTATTATTTTTTGTATAGTCGAATCTCGCCACTGCTTAGGTGCTAATACTTTTTCTTCTTTTAAAATATTAGCGATTTGTTGATAACTTTTGCCCTCTAAATACATATTAAATATTCTTATAACAACATCTTTTGTAGTTTCATCAATTACAGTTTTCTTATTACTATCTTTCTTATAGCCTATTGGAATAGTACCGTGGCAAATGCCCAGATTTTATAGCACCATTTAATCCAAACTTTGTTCTTTCACTTACTATTTCAATTTCTAACTGAGATAACACTGTTAGCATTCTTACGAAAAATCTTCCATTTGCAGTAGAAGTATTAACATCATCTCCATCACATACAAGATATGTGTTGTGTTTTTCTAATACTGCAATTAGTTCTTCTAAATCACGCACTGAACGAGTAACCCTGTCCAGCTTATAGGCTACAATATAGTTAATTTTACCTTTTTTCATATCTGCTAACATTTTTTGAAATTCTGGTCTAGCTGGTCTATGTGCCATATCTTTTGCTGATATTCCTGCATCTTCATACACTTTAAATACAGCATATTCTTTAAATTAACAAAGCTGTAATAGTTTTTCCTTTTGTTCTCCTAAACTAAATCCTTCTCTTGCTTGATCTTCTGTACTTACACGAATATATATTCCTGCAACTTTTCTTTCTTCATTCATAATTTTAAATCCTCCCTTCACTTTGAATGGGTAGGCATTAAATAAAGTGCCTTTAGCTAAATACATAAGCTATTGGCACTTTTTAGAGTTTTATATTCTATATTAAAAACAATTCTAAAAACTCTAAAATTAATGCCTTGCTATGTATTCTTGTAGTTTAGATAAAGGATATTTAGTCCTTAAATCTCTCACATAAAAGTAATCATGTTCATTAAAGAATAAATATAAATTATTCTTAATAATTACTCTATGTGGCTCTACATACGCTAGATTTGTATGTTCTATAACTCTTAAACAACCTTCTAATATCATTTGGTGTTCAAGTTTTATAGCATTCAAACGGCAAGCCCATTCAATTTTAGAGAGTAAATCTCTGCTTATCTTGTTTTTCTTCTTTACAATACTTATCATATCACACCATCCTTTCTTTTTCAATAAAAGGCAACAAAAAAATCAACCTTTTACAGTTGATTTATTGTTTTTCGTCTGGTGCGACGATTTAATCTTTTGGTGCGTCATAGAGGAGTCGAACCTCCGACCATCAGATTAAGAGTCTGCTGCTCTACCAACTGAGCTAATGACGCGTATAATTAACTTTAAATATTATACGGCGTATTAGCCTATTTTGTCAATAGTTAGTTTATTTATTTTAGAATAATTTATTTGCAATTTCTGCAAATTGCTCTATAGTTAATTCCTCTCCTCGTATATTTTCATTTATTTTTAAACTTTGTAATACCTCTTTTATTTTTTCTTTAGTTGTTATTCCTGAATTCGACAATCCATTTACTAATGTTTTTCTTCTTTGTGTAAAACTTGCTTTTATAATTTTGAAAAATAATTTTTCATCATTTAATTTAACAGGTGCTTCTTTTCTAATATTCAATCTTATAACTTCTGAATTAACCTTTGGTTCTGGAACAAAAGATGTATTTGGAACTGTCAGCATTTCCTGTGCTTCTGAATAATAATATACACAGTATGTGATTGCCCCACTATTTTTTCCTCCTGGAATTTCTGTCAATCTGTCTGCTACTTCTTTTTGTATCATAACTGTTATACTATTTATATTTAATTTTTCTTCTAATAACTTCATTATTATTGGAGTAGTAATATAATATGGTAAATTTGCTACAATTTTTACTGAATAATTGTTGTCATTTTCTTCTTTTATCAGGTTGTTTAAATCTACTTTTAGTACATCTTCATTTATCACTTTAAAATTTTTATATAACGCAAATCTATCATTTAAAATTTCCAACATTTTTTTATCAAGTTCTATTGCAATTACTTTACCCGCTTTTTCTACAAGTTTACTGGTTAATGTTCCTAATCCTGGTCCTATTTCTATTACAAAATCATTTTTTTCTATTTCTGCTGTTTTTATTATATTTTCTATTACATTATCATCAATTAAAAAGTTTTGTCCTAAGTTTTTATTTGCATTAATATTATATTTTTTCATTAAAAACTTAGTTTCTTCATAAATGTTCATATTTTTCCCCTATTTTTATAATTTATATATTATAGTATATAAGCCCAACCATTAAAAGTCAATAAAAGCACTAGTATTTCTAGTGCTTTTATTTCTATTCAGTAGTATTGTTTTCAGTTTTCTCATTATTAACTGTTGTATTTGTTTCTGTATTTGTTGAAGGCTCTGGTGTTGGTGTAGGTGTTACTGGTGCAGTTGCTTTTTTTGTTCCTTTTCTCACAATTTTATTTCTAGAATTATAAGTATCTTTTGAAAGCAATGTCCTTGAAATTACTTTTCCATTTTGTTTTACTATTTTATATCCTTCACTTCTACATCCAGTAATTGCTGTTTGTTCTACAACTTCTTTTCCTTCTTCTAATGTTTGATCCTCTTTATATATTGTCGTTGGATTAATATATGATGTTACTTTTGATTGTATAATTACTTCATATTCATTTTCTTCTTTTATACCATATACTGAAACTTTACATACTCCACCACTTGCTGATGCAACTAACTTTATAGGATATTTTCTTGTATTTTTAAATATAAAGTCTAGACTTCCATAATAAACTGTTGCATCTCTACTTGGTGCTACATATCCAGTTGTAAACATGTGGTTACTTCTTTCTACAATTTTTAAGTTTGCAAGTAATGCTGTATTATATATTGTTGATGATACTTGGCAAACTCCTCCACCAACATCTGGCACAACTTTTCCACCAATATATGCAGTTCCTTCTTTAAAGCCTGCTTCAATTGTTCTTGAACCTACTACAGTATTGAATGAGAAGTTTTCACCAGGCATAATTACTGTTCCATTTACTTTTTGGGCTGCTAATTTTATATTTACATTTCTGTTATAATTGCTTGCATCAAATCTAGTAGAAAAAGTCGAAATTAAATCTGGAAAAGCTTTTTCTCCTAGGTCTTTAATTGTCTTTTTAGCTTTTGTTATTTTTAATGGTATTTCATATTCTTTTTTATCTTGTTGTAGTAATTTTTCAGCTTCCTCTATAGAAATTTTGAAATCAACACCATCAACTTCTGCATGTACTACCGTAGGGTTTAACTCTATATATGCATCTTTTGGTTCTTTATATATTTCATCACGTATTTTTTGTAAATCAACTGGATCTGGTTCTTTATATTCTACAGGTATTTCTATTTCTTGATAATTTGTATGAATATTACTTAATTGATCTCGTATTTTTTGTTTTAATTCTTCTGTTTTAATAGTGTAACCTGCTTTTCCCTTTACTAATATTAATTTTTGTTTTTCAATATAATAGCTGTTTTCTACAACTGCATCTTTTAATTTTGAATTTATATCCTTAATAGTATTTGATAATAAATCTTCATCTAAATATAATGTTGGTTTTATTTCTTTTTTTAATAACTCTGTAATTAATATTTCATAATTATTAGATATAATATTTCCTTTTCTTCCGATGTTGTATGCTTCATTAATAGCGCTATCAGTATCAAATTTTGCATTAAATGTATTAGCTGTTACATTAGTCTCATTATCTTCTCTTTTTAAAATTAGACTACTGTTTTCTTCTTTAAATCTTTCATCTATTGCATTATTTACTTTTGTTGTAGCTTCTTCTATTGTTAAATTAGATACATCAATACCAAGAATTGTTATTCCTTTTAATATTTTATCATTACTCATATTTAACAATGCAAAAATAATAGAAAATATCATAACAGCTAAAACAATAATTAATGAAATAATTATAGCTTTTACTTTTTTGGGATTATTTTTTTCTACATGTTTTACCTTTTTATATTCTGTTTTTTCTTCTTGTTTAATTTCTTCTTTCACAGGCTCTTTTTTCACTTCTTCAGAACTATTTTCTTCTTTGGTTTCTTCAATATTTTCATGAATTTTTTCTTCATTTACTTCGTCTTGATTATTTAGATTTTCGTGTTCTTCCATGACTTTTCCCCTTTTATATAAAGTATATAATTTTGTATAAAATAATATTACCACAACCATATATTTTTTACAATAAAAATCTGTTTATATTTTGTCAAAATTTACAATTTTTTCTGTTTTTATACTAGACAAGTTTTTCTTTTTCTTATATAATACTCGTAGAAAATATTGTAAAAAGAGGTATTATTATGCTAGGTCAGATGATTGCATATATTCGAAAAGAAAAAAAGCTTACAAAGGCAGGCATTGCTAGAGGAACAAACATTAATACAGGTCATTTAACACATATTGAAAAAGGTGAAAGAAATCCTAGTCATAAAGTATTAAAAAATATGTGTAAAACAATGGGAATTCCTTATCGTCCTTTGATGTATACTTATGATAAAGAACTTACTGAAGAACAACTAGCTTATAAAGTTGTTACTCATATACCTTATGATAAAATACCTACTTTTGATTTATTAGGCGGTTTAATAGATTGCCCAACTACAGTTTCAGGAGCTTCTATTGCTGTAAAAATAAATGATACATCAATGGAACCAAAATTAAAAAAAGACACTTATGCATATATAGAATTTAATACCCCACTTGATAATAGAGATATTGGATTATTTAGTTATAATAATAAACTTTTAATTCGTAAATTTATTATTCGTAAAGATGGAGTAGTTTTAAGAGCTGAAGATAAAGAAATTCCTGATATATGTTTAGATCCAAAAGAAGAATTTTATATTGTTGGCAAAGTAGTAGGTTCTACTTCAAATTAAAAATTTTGTCAAAAATACTTGAATTATATTTTTTTATATTATAATATTAAATTAGTTAACAAGAGATAAATAAGGAGAATTTTAAATGGAATTAGTTAAAAATATTTTCTTTAATACAGATAAATTAGTTGAAAACTCAAAAGTGAAGATTTCTTATGCTGGAAAACTTTTTCAGAATGGTTCAGAAGAAGTTTATATTCACTATGGTTTTGGTCTTAATTGGGATAATTTAGGAGAAATTAAAATGGAAAAAACTGAACTTGGTTTTCAAGCAGAAGTTGAATTAATTTCAAGTGACAGTTTTAATTTCTGTTTTAGAAATTCTAATAATGAGTGGGATAATAACAATGGAGAAAATTATATTTTCCCTATTGAAAAAGTAGAACTTGCTCTAGTAGTAAAAGAAAAAACATCTTTGACAGCTCCTAGAAAATTAAGAAAATCATACATCTGGAGTAAAAAAGTACGTTTAGCAGTTTATAAAATAATCACTTATTTGCCAAAATTAATTTCTGGAAATTATAAAAGAAAAGTTTCAGAATAAATATTGAAAATATTTACCAAAAGTTTTTTCATATATATTTTTTCTTTAAAAAAGAGAACTATTTAAATAGTTCTCTTTTTTGTTATATATACCATCCTCCATTTATTGATATTATTTGTCCTGTGGTATATTCGTCTTCTACAAGCCATTTCACACATCTAGCAATATCTTTTGTATTTCCTATTCTGTTTAAAGGAATCTGCTCTTTTATTTGTTCTAATTCTTCATAACTAAGTCTGCTATTCATATCAGTATTAATAATACCAGGCGCAATTGCATTTACTCGTATATTAGATAATCCAACCTCTTTTGCCAAAGCCTTAGTCATTCCATTTATTGCAGCTTTTGTTGTTGAATATGCAACTTCACATGAAGCTCCAGTTTCACCCCAAATAGATGAAATATTAATAATACGTCCACTTTTTTCTTTTATCATATACTTTAATACTTCTTGTGTACAATTAAAAACAGAATTTAAGTTAACATTTATTATCTTCTGCCACATTTCTTCTGAAACATCTGTAAATAATCCCTCAAGAGATATTCCCGCATTGTTTACTAATATATCAATTTTTTTGAATTTTTTTATTGCAAATTCAATTAAACTATTTACTTCATTTCTATTTGATACATCTGCTTTTACTACTTCAATATTAAAACCTTTTTGTAACATTTCATTTTTTAGTTCTTCAGCTTGCACTTTAGAATTATTGTAATTTAAAATAACTATGTAACCATTTTCTGCTAATGTTCTTACAATTTCTGCACCAATTCCTTTTGCTCCTCCTGTTACTATAGCTACTTTTGAATTTGTATCTATTTTTTCATTTTCTTTCATATTTTATAATTCTCCTTTATAACTTATATAAAAAATGTCCTGACAAATATGCACAGTTCAATGTAACTTACTCTTATTGTATATAAAGCAAAGAACTAGGCAAGTTGTACAACAAACCTAGTTCTAAGTAATTGGAGCCACTTATCTGATTCGAACAGATGACCTACTGATTACAAGTCAGTTGCTCTACCAGCTGAGCTAAAGTGGCATATTGGTGACCCCGACGGGAATCGAACCCATGTCTCCGCCGTGAAAGGGCGATGTCTTAACCGCTTGACCACGGGGCCATAAAAAGAAACTTGCTAGGATTTAATTTTAATTAAATCCTAGTTTTGGTGAGCCATCGCGGACTCGAACCGCGGACAACTTGATTAAAAGTCAAGTGCTCTACCACCTGAGCTAATGACCCAAGTTCCAAGCTCGTTACCAACGTTTGTTTTACGTTAGCACAAGCCTTATTTTAAACTATTTTTTTTAATTTGTCAATAGATTTTTCATTTTTTGTGAAAAAAATGTAATTTTTTTTTGAAAATTTATGAATTTAGCTTTTTTATTATCTCTTCTACATCTATTCCATGTACTTCACAAGCCTCTTCTATGGTCTCTGCTTGTGATGCTGGACATCCTAAACAATGCATTCCTGCTTCTAATAAAATTTCTGCTTTTTCAGGAGCTTTTTCCAAAAGTTCTCCTATTGTCATTTTTTTATCTATTTGCATAGGTATTCTCCCTTCTAAAATTAATATTATTAAATATATTAAATTTTATCATATATTTTAAAAAAAGTATAGACAAATTAAAAAATATATTATATGATTGTAAAAAATTGGAAGGTGGTGTGTTTTTTATAAATTTAGTAGATTTTTTCTTTATTATTCTTATTATCAATTCTTTTGTATTTTTTTATTCAATTTATAACTTTTTTAATATCAAAATTTTTTATAATCTACAAGGTTCTAAATTAAAATTAAAATCAATTAATTTAAAATAGTTTTTAGGAGGTGTTTATGAATTAAACGTATTTTATTCATTCTATTTTTTACATTTATTTTATATTTTATTGGTTTTCAAATCTTTTCTCCACTCTATTTTCAAAACCATGTAATTATCACTTATGGGTTACACCCTTTTGACATCTGTATTGAACAACCAATTTTGTGGAAATATCTTAAAATATTATTTTTAATCACCTATTTATATTCTTCGATTTTCTTTTCCAATTTATTATACAACTTATTTAATTTTAAAAAATTTAAACGAACTAAGAAAAACAATTTCAAACCATCTTTAACAAATTTAAATAAAAAAGAGGATTTGTCATTATTAATTGGCGAAAATGCAAATACAAGAGAATTGATTTATTTGCCTGAAAAAAGTTTATATCAAAACATTTTAATTACAGGAACAATTGGTACTGGAAAAACCAGCAGTGCCATGTACCCATTTACTAAACAATTAATAAAATATAAAAATTGCAATAAAGAAAAAAAATTAGGAATGTTGATTTTGGATGTTAAGGGTAATTATTATAAAAAAGTATTAGAATTTGCTTCTGATTTTAATAGATTAGATGATATTATTGTTATTGAATTAAATGGTAATTATAAATATAATCCTCTACATAAACCTAATTTAAAACCATCAGTCATAGCTAATAGATTAAAGACTATCTTATTACTTTTTTCAAAAAATAATTCAGAAAGTTATTGGATTGATAAAGCAAGTCAAATTTTAGAAGAAGCAATTAAATTGTGCAGATTATACAATAATAATTATGTTACATTTATTGAATTGCATAAATTAATTACGGAAAAAAATTATTACTTGGAAAAAGTTGGCTTATTACGCAAAAAATTTATAAAAAATAAATTTTCTAAAAAACAAGTTTATGATTTATTTTCTAGTTTAAATTTTTTTGAAAATGAGTATTTTAATTTAGATCATAGAACTAGTTTGATTTTACAGTCTGAAATAACCCGTATTACTAATTGTTTTATTTCTGATTATGATGTTTTAAAAACATTTTGTCCAACAAAAGAAGAGCTTAATTTTTTGGGTTTTGATGAAGTTATTAATAATGGAAAAATTGTTGTCTTGAATATGAATATAAATGAATATTCTTACCTATCTAAAATAATTGCAGCATATTTAAAATTAGATTTTCAAACAGATGTAATGACCCGACTTGCTAATACAAGTAATAACAATTTTAGGAGTGTATGTTTTATTTCTGATGAATATTCTGAATATTGTACTGAAACTGATTGTAACTTTTTTTCTCAAAGTAGAGAAGCAAAATGCATTAATATTGTTGCTACTCAAAGTTATACTTCATTATTAAATACTTTACATGATCAGTCGTCTGTAAATGTTATTATTCAAAATTTAATAAATAAACTCTGGTTTCGAAATGATGATATTTTTACAATTGAAAATGCTCAAAAACAAATTGGTAAAGAAGATAAAGAAAAAGTCTCCAGAGGAATTTCTGAAAATGCTAAAGAAACTGTTTTTAGTTATTTTACTAATTCCCTGAATTCAAAAAATTCAAGTATTTCAGAATCTATTACAACTAACATTCAAAATGAATATATTTATGATACAAATTTTTTTACTCGCAATTTAACTAATTTTCATTGTTTAGGATTTTTATCAACAGGTTCTGAAATAATTCCACCTACTGAAATAAAATTGTATCCATATTTTTATATAAAATAATTTATTAGGAGGATTTTATGTTTAAAATTTTAAATCGAAAAAAACTTATATCTATTTTATTTTTATTTATATTTATTTTCACTTTTTCCAATAATGTATATGCAACTATATTTAATGGTAACCCTGAAATTGTTGATAAATTAAATTCTGCTTTTGAAAAAATCAAAAATTGGATGTTAAAACTTGCTACACCTTCTGCAGCTGTCGCTATTGCCGTCGGTATTTTTATGAAAAAATTTAGTTTCGGAGATGAAGAAAGAATTAGAACTTCCAAAAAGTTAATACGTGGTAGCTTATTTTCTTACGCATTTATTCTTGCTTTAGATTTAATTTTATCGGCAATTAATTCGTTATTAACTTAGGAGGTACATGTTTTGAATGATTCAACAAATTTAACTACCTCAATTATTCAAACTATAAATTCCATTTTTGAAACTCTATTTTCTTCTGTTGATACAACAGTCTATAATATTTTAGATGATTTGGTTTTTATAGATACAAGCATTCTAAATGATTCTATTTTTAAAAAGACATTTGGTATAAATAGTTATAATGGTTTACTAGTAATTGCAAATTCCTTATTAGTTGGATTTTCTATTTATTATGCTATTAGATTAATTTATTCTTACTATATGAATTTACAAGTTGAAAGACCTTATCAATTTATTTTTAAATTATTAATATTTGCTATTGTTATGAATTGTTCATATTTCATTTGCACACAATTTATTCAAATAAATTACCTAATTTCTAATGCAATTAAAATTTTAGGAAAAAATATATTTGGACATAATATTTCTTTTTATGAACTAGTAAAAAAATTAAATCTCCTTATTTCTATAAATCAAGATGAATTTAATATTTTTTCTTTTGATGGATTAATTAAAAGTTTTATTACTATTAATTTATTTAATTTAATTTTTTCTTATGCACTCCGATTTGTAATAATTAAAGTATTTATTTTAATAACACCTTTTTCAATTTTATCTTTGATAAATAATTCTACTTCATGGTTTTTTAAAACTTGGTTTAAAACTATTTTTTCCTTGTTATTACAACAATCCTTTATTTCAATAATTCTACTAATTATTTTTTCATTTAATTATTCTTCTAATGATACTATTTCAAAATTAATGTATATAGGAGGAATCTATGCTTTAGTTCGTGCCAATTCATATATGCAACATTTGATTGGTGGTATTTCAACAGATATATCAAATAATTTTAACATTAGTAATAAATTATTCAAAAATATTTAGAAAGGATTTTTTTATGAAATTTATTTTTCCTCAAAATTATAATTTTAAAAATAAATTATTTGGAATAATTGATTATACAAATTTATTTTTAAATATTATATGGAATTTTTTTATTTATTTTATTATTAAATTTTTATTTAATAATATTACAATTAAAATATTTGTTTTTATTGTATTTTCATTACCATTTTTATTATTTAGTATTTTTGGAGTTAAACAAGAAAATATTTTAAGCATTTTTTTATATATATTTAAGTATTATAGAAACCATAGATTATATCTATATTCTAAAAAATAAATTTAATTCTTTTCTCTATAAGTTTATTGTAAATTATATTAAAAAATGATATAATTTGACAAAACATATTGTAGGGGGAATTACTTATGAAGTTAGAGCAAAACGACTTATCGCCTTTGTTTTCAAGTACCAACATTCCTGATATATTTTTCACAGGGTACTTACCAGAAGCAAATGGTGACTTTATTAAAGTATATTTATATCTTTTGTTTTTATCAAAATATGATAAAGATATTAAAATAAATGATTTATGTAAAAAATTAGGTCTTTCTTTAAAAGTAATTCAAGATGCAATGAAATATTGGGAAGAGCAAGGAATTATTGTAAAGAAAAACACAGGTTATTCATTCAATAATTTACAAGAAATCGAGCTAAATAATTTGTATAAACCTCGTGTAGCATTATCTGCTGAACAAGTTCAAAAATCTGCTGAAAGTCAAAAACGAGCTAAAACTATGGAATCAATAAACAATCAATACTTTTCTGGTTTAATGCCAACTACATGGTATCCAGATATTGAATTATGGTTTAAAAAATATGGCTTTGATGATGAAGTTATGATGGCTTTATTTAATTATTGTTTTAATAAATCTGCTCTTCATAAAAACTATATTCAAACAGTTGCAGATGCTTGGGCTAAAAATTCAATTAAAACATATAGTGACTTGGATTTATATTATGAAAAACAAGAAGCAGTAAATAAAATTGCAAATATGATAACAAAAAAATTAACACTTGGAAGACAATTATCTCAGTATGAATATGCTTATGTTGAAAAATGGGTTATTGATTTTAAATTTACTTTTGATGTTATTGAAATTGCATTAAGAAGAACCACATCAAAGGTAAATCCAAGTTTCGACTATATAGATAAATTATTAACCGATTGGCATGATAGAGGATTTACTACTCCAGAACATGTTCAAAAGTTCTTAGCTGATATGAAACAAAAAAGTAAAGATATAAAAACTCTTGAAAAAGCTTCTGGATATCAAAACTATAATCAAAGAAAATATGATAATTTAAATAGTTTATACGCTAATCAAAAGCAATAATATAGGAGGTTATTTTGAATAATTCTACTCTAAAAGCTCTTTTAATTGAATATGAAAAGAAAAGAATTAATGCTGAAAATATTGCTCAAAAAGAAAAAGAAAAGCTTTATGCAGAGTTTCCAGAGCTTGCAAACATAGATAAAAAATTAAGTTCATTAGCATTTACTTCCATGAGAGAACTGGCAAAAAATAATGATAAAAAAATAATAGATGATTTAAATTTTAATATTGAAAATTTAAAAAAGCAAAAAGAATCAATCTTAAATTCAATTGGAGAAAAAGCAAAAAAAATAATTCCAAATTACGAATGTAAAAAATGTAATGATACTGGTTATATTTTTAATGGTTCTTCAACAGAAATGTGTTCTTGTCTAAAGCAAAAACTTTACAATATTGAATATAATAAATCAAATATATATAATTTAGAAAATCAAAATTTCAGCAATTTTAATTTAAATTTTTATTCTGATGAAATTAATAGTGCAAAATACAATTCAAATATTTCACCAAGAGAAAATATTAAATTAATAAAAAATATTTGTGAATCATTTATTAATAACTTTGATAATATAAATACAAAAAATTTACTATTTACAGGTAATACAGGATTGGGTAAAACATTTTTATCCAGTTGTGTTGCAAATGAATTACTAAAAAAAGAAAAAACCGTATTATATCAAACTTCATCAGTTATGCTTGATACAATTATAAGTTATCGTTTTGGAAAACCAAATGTCTCAAAAGATGTTTATGATTATCTTCAAAATGTTGATTTACTTATTATAGATGATTTAGGAACTGAAGGAATAAATAATATGAAACTGGTCGAATTGTTTAATATTTTAAACAGTAGACTTTTAAATCCTAATAAAAAAACAATTATCTCAACTAATTTAAGCTTACAAAATTTATTTAGTACTTATGATGAAAGAATTGTTTCTAGACTTGTAGGAAATTATGATATATGTTATTTTTTTGGTGATGACATTCGTTTTATATTAAAAAAATGATATTTCTTAATAAGAAATATCATTTTTATTTTTATCTTTCTTGTTCAGTATTTTTTGACTTCATATTTTAACTTTATTTTTTTCTGAATTTATTCTTTTTATTTCTTGATCTATACTTTTTACTTTATTTATTATAAATTCATGAGAACCTTCTAATTCACTTAGGTAATCAGGTAATCCTTTTTCAAATGAATCTATAGCATTAGCTATCATTTCTTTTCCATTTGGGAAATTTCCTTCTCTAATAGCTCTAATTCTCTTATATAAATCTAGTTCAACTAAAATTGATAAAGCGTGGAAATTTTCATCCATTATTCATCCCCTTCATTCTCATCTGGATTTATAGTTTCTATGCTAACTACTTTTCCTTCATTTGTTCTCATTAATGTTACACCTTGTGTAGATCTTCCTAATATACTAATATCTTTTACTTTTAGTCTAATAATTGTACCATTATCAGTAATTAACATTACATCTTCATTGTCTGTTGCTATACGTATTCCTATTAAACTTCCTGTTTTTGGTGTTATTTTATATGTTGTAACACCTTTTCCACCTCTAGTTTGCACCCTATATTCATCAAGTTCTGTTCTCTTTCCAAATCCATTTTCAGTAATCGCAAGTAAAGTTGCATTTTTATTTCCCTCAACTATAGATTCCATTCCAATAACACAATCTTCACTATCTAGTCTAATGCCTATAACACCTTGAGCTGTTCTTCCCATTGGTCTAACATCTTTTTCACTAAATGTAATACATGCACCTTGACTAGTAACTAAAACAACATTATCTTGGCCATCTGTTAATCTAACATCAATTAGTTCATCATCTTCCCTTAATGTAATAGAAAGAAGTCCTGTTTTTCTGCTTGAGTCAAATTCATTTAATGGAGTCTTTTTAATAAATCCTTGTTTTGTTCCCATTAATAAGTATTTTCCATCTGCGAAATTACTAATTGGAATAACTGCTGATATTTTTTCTCCTGGATCTAATCTTAACAAGTTAACTATTGCAGTACCTTTTGCAGTTCTACCTGCTTCTGGTATTTCATATCCTCTTAATCTATAAAGTTTTCCTTTATTACTAAAGAATAATAAAGTATCATGAGTTGAAGCTGTAAATATTTGTTTAACAAAATCTTCTTCTCTTGTAGCTAAACCTGTAATTCCCTTTCCTCCACGTTTTTGGCTCTTATATGTATCTATTGGCATTCTTTTTACATATCCAAAATGTGTTAATGTAATTACTGTTTGCTCTTCTTTTACTAGATCTTCAATATTAATTTCACCCTCAGCTGCAACAATTTTTGTTTTTCTTTCATCACCATATTTTTGTTTTATTTCTAGTAATTCTTCTTTTATAATATCATATACTAATCTTTCGCTTGATAAAATTGCTCTTAAGTGTTCAATTAATTTCATTAATTCATTATATTCTTCATCTATTTTTTCTCTTTGCAAACCTGATAAAGTTTTTAATCTCATATCCAAAATTGCTTGAGCTTGAATATCTGATAAATTAAATCTTTTCATTAATCTTTCTTTTGGATCATCATAAGAACTACGTATAATATTTATTACTTCATCAATATTATCTAAAGCTATTTTTAATCCTTCTAAAATATGTGCTCTTGCTAGAGCTTTATCTAAATCAAATTGTGTTCTACGAAGAATAACTACTTTTCTATGATCTATATAATGATCTAAGCATTGTCTTAATGTTAATATTTTTGGTTCTCCATTTACTAACGCAAGCATTATTACTCCAAAAGTATCTTGTAATTGAGTATGTTTATATAATTGATTTAATATAACTTGAGCGTTTACATCTCTTTTTAATTCAATTACAATTCTTACTTTTGACTCTCTATCAGATTCATCTCTAATTTCAGAAATTCCTTCAATTCTTTTATCTTTTACTAAGTCAGCAATATTTTCAATTAATTTAGCCTTATTTACTTGGTATGGAAGTGAATTAATAATAATTCTTTGTTTATTATTATTCATTTCTTCTATTTCACTTTCACCACGAACTATAATTTTTCCTCTACCAGTTGTATATGCTTGTTTAATTCCTTCTAATCCTAAAATAAGTCCTTCTGTTGGAAAATCTGGTCCTTTTATTATTTCCATTAATTGCTCATCAGTAACATTGTCTTCATCTATTATTTTTATAATTCCGTCTATAACTTCTGTCAAATTGTGTGGAGGAATATTTGTTGCCATACCTACTGCAATTCCTGATGATCCATTTATTAATAGAGCTGGTATTTTAGCTGGAAGTACTGTTGGTTCTTGTAAACGATCATCATAGTTTGGCATAAAATCTACTGTGTTTTTTTCAATATCAGTAAGCATTGTTTCTGCAATTTTTGCCATTCTTGCCTCTGTGTATCTCATTGCAGCTGCACCGTCTCCATCAATAGATCCAAAGTTTCCATGTCCATCAATTAATGTATATCTTTGTGTAAAATCTTGAGCTAATCTTACCATTGCATCATATACTGAAGCATCTCCATGTGGATGATATCTTCCTAAAACAGAACCTACTGTATTAGCACATTTTCTATATGGTTTATCTGAAGTTATACCATCTTCATACATAGCATATAAAATTCTTCTATGTACTGGTTTCAAACCATCTCTTACATCTGGAAGTGCTCTTGATACTATAACGCTCATAGCATAGTCTATATAAGCTGTACGCATTTCTTTTTCAATGTCACGTTCTACTATTTTTCCGTCATTTCTTTTTTCGTCGTTTGCCTCCATTTTTTTACCTCTTTTCTAGTATTTTTCACTCTTTTATTATACTAAAATGCCCAAAAATTTGCAAGCAAAAATCGTTGTTTTTACCTGCAAATCATCAAAAATAATATTTATTTAATTAAAATTTCAGCAAGCTTTTTTTGCTCTTCTGTTAAATTAAAATCCTGCCCATTATTTTTTATAATTAAATGTAAATTTTCTATTTGTCTTGCCTGTTTTAATGTTTCTTCAAGAGGTAATGTTTGTTTTAATTTATCTTTTATTTTTTGATATTCTCTTTCCATTCCTTCAAAATTTTGACTTTTATAAAATTCTCTCCAATTATTTTCATATTTTCCTAATTTTTCTACATTATTAATTTGGTTTGCAAATTCAGTTTCAATATTACTACTAATATTATCTAAAATCACATTTTTTCCTTTTCTTATTAATGTTGTAACATTAGATGGTATCATACCTTTTTTTGATGTAAAATTTAGTGTAGAATCTATAACATCTGAAATTCCGTCAATTATTCCTCCATTTTTTATCGCATTTTGTGCTTGCGAAATATTTTCAAATTTACCAGTAAATATTCCAGTTACACTTTTTCCTATTTCAATTCCTTTTTGAACTGTAGTATTTATTCCTTCTTTTAATCCTCCTTTTATTAAACTATTTTTTATATCAATTACTTGATCTTCTATAAAATTTGGTAATACCCATCTCAGTCCTAAATCTATTGCAGTATTTACTACTTTTCCAACAGTTGTGTTTAAAAAATTGTTTTGCTCTTGGGTTGTTACCAACTCATTTTGATTTAATTGTTGATTATTTAAAGTTAATATATTTTCCATAAAATTTCTCCTTCTGATATTCATCTAATATTTATTTTTATTTTTAAATATTTTTATTAAATTACTCTAAATTTTTTCAGGTATTTTTTCTAATATTTTAAATTCATTAAATGTATTTTTTAATATAGAAATTTGAGTTGAATTAATATTATATGTATTAAATATAATATTAATTTTTTCTTTATTTATTTTCCATTTTTCAATATACATATTTAATAATTTTTTTGCTTTTTGTATTTCTAATAAATTTGCATCTAATATAAAAAAATTTAATTCACTATTATTTATTATTTCTTTTGTATAATCAAAAAAACATTCTGATGATGTTTCTATTATAATCACATCATATTCTTCTTTTAATTTTAATAATATATTTTTTATTTTTTTATTACTTATTTTATATTTAGAATCAAACAATAAATTCATTCCAGATATTAAATCAATTTTATAATTTATTTTAAATATTAATTCTTGTATTTTTATCTCTTTTAATAAATTATTATTTTTTATTTTATTTCTTATTTTTTGCGAATATTTTTTTATTCCTAATATTTCGTGTAAATTATTATTTAAAATATCAAAATCTATAATTAGTACTTTATTTTTATCCATTAATAAATTTGCTAAACTAACTGTAAAAATACTTCTTTCTACTTCATTTGTTCCAATAACACAAATTATATTTTTCATATTTTTTCACTTTCCTTTTATTTATTTTTTTTTGATTCAATTATTTCTTTTTCAAAATCTCCTGCATCTATTTTAGTTAAAATATGTTCCTCTCCAATAAACATTAAACATTCTCCTCTTTTTAAGGATTTAATTTCTATTTTTTCTTTTTCCGACAAATTTGAATATTGCTCCAGAACTTTTATATTTTCTTCTTCAAGTGCAAAAAAGGTTTTAAATTCTGAATTATTTAATATGCTTTTTCCATATATTCCATTTTCCAAACTAAATAAATCTGATATATCTTGAGTTATTGCTACAGCGCTTCCGCCATATTTTCTTATTGTTTTAAATATTTTATAAATAAAACTTGCAACTTCTTTATTTGAAGTTACACCAATTAATCTCCATATTTCATCTAAATAAATTGATTTTTTAATATTTCTATTTTTTTTAATACGATTCCAGAATAATTCAATAAAAATAAACATACCATATTTTAAATTTTCTTCACCTAAATCATATACATCTGCTACAATTAATAAATTATTTAAATTAACATTTGTATAATTATTAAAAAATTTTAATGAACCTTTTACAAATGGAATTAATTTTATTTGAAATTTTTTTGTTCTTTTATCTTTACCTAAAATATTATAAAAATCTTCTAAAATTGGCATATCATAAGTATTTTTAAAAACTGGTTTAATAGCTATTTTATTTTTTCTCTGTTTATATAGAGTTTTATCATTAAAAGTTATCCCTTTATTTTTATATAATATAATTATTTTTTCTTCTAAAATAGCCTTTTCTTCTTCATTTAAATTTCCAAATATTAAATTAAAAAATCCAATTAATTTTCCTAATTTATTTGCTAAATATCCTTTTCCTTCTTCTATACTTTCTTCCATAATATCAAATACATTTATATATGTATTTGAAGTTGGACCTATTTTTAAAAGAGTTCCACCTAATTCGTTACACATTTCATCATATTCTCTATCAGGATCAATAATATATTGTTCTATTCCTAACAATCTATTTCTTAAAACCAATAATTTTGTATAAAAAGATTTTCCTGCTCCACTTGTTCCAAAAATACATATATTTGAATTTTTATATTTATACGAATTATATTTATCAATAAATACTAGAGAATTATTATATATATTAGTTCCTATAAAGATTCCTTCTTCATCAAATATTGCCGAGGATATAAATGGATATGTAGCAATAATTCCACTAGTTAATACATTTCTTTTGGCAGCATTTTTTAAATCTACAGAATTATTCATTATTGGTGATGTTGCTAAATATGCTTGTTCTTCTCTAAAATATGCCCTTCTGGTTTGCATTCCACTACTTTGTAAAATTCCTTCCACTTTATTTAATAAACTTTCTAATTCTTTTATTTTTTCTGAATATATTGTTACATAAATATATAAAAAATATAATTCTTCATTATTTATTTGCATTTCTTTTCTAATATATTTAGCATCATTATATGTAAAAGCTGCAATATCTATATCCTGTCTATTTTGATTTCCTTCTTTTAAATCAACTCCAACATTACCAATATGGTATGTTAAATCACGTATCGTTTTATATGTATCTTGTTTTTCGTAAAAAATAGAAATATTTAAATCAATGTTAGTATCAATAATAGATTTTAAAATTAAATCTTGTTGTTCTCTAAAATAATTAATAATAATTAATGTTGAATAATAATTATTATCAATTTCAAAATATTTTGGATTTGATATATTTATATATGATGGACTTAAATAATCTTTATCTGAAAAAATACCATTTTCAAAAATTAATTTATTATTATTTTTTTTATTTTTAAAATAATCTATTTTATTTATTATTTTTTCTTTTATACTATTAATAAATTTCTTATTTATCTTCTGAATATCATCACCTTCTTTTTATTTTTTATAATTTTTCATTTTTTTCGTTTTGTCAAATTGTTTATTTTTTTGTTTTAGAATTTCTCTATATTATAATCTTATTCTAGTTTTAGACTTTATGTATACTTTTTTAAAATGTCTAAATATTTCTAAGTCAATTTTAATATTTGGTTATAGCCTATGGATTACGTCTTATAAATTCACTATTTTTTTGGTTCTTACTTTAGATTATATAAATTAAAATCTGATTCTTTATTTTCTGTATATTCTGTTTATATTTTCATGTTTGTCTTTTTGTATGTATTATAGTTGGTTGTTTGATATTTTTTATTTTTAATTATTATTTAAATATATTCTCGAATTAAGAAAAGAAAATAAAATCTTTTTTATTTCTTTTTTATTATTAATATCTGAAATTAAATTTCCACATCTTGATAATAATTCTTTTATTTTAAAATATTTTTGATTTAAATCTTCTATTGCACTTTCTTCATAATTTATTTTTTCCTTATTTTCATATTTTAAAATAATATAAAAATTCTTTGATGAAGATTTTTTACTTTGATTTAAATATTGAATGTATTGAATATAATTTTTAGAAATTTCTTTGATTTTAATATTTTCTTGAATTAAATTTTCTTTTAAATTTTTTATATGTTTACTTAAGTCTTGTTTATTACTTTGAATTAATATTTGAAAATTAAAATTACATGATCTTAAAAAATTTTTATATGAATTTAATATTGCTTCTTTTTCTAATTCTGATTTTAAATTAAAGTTTATTGGACTAATTTTAATTATTTTAATATAATTATTATTTTTTAATTTAATAATTCCATTTCTCAGTATTTCTTTATATGGAATCCATTCTTGTACTGTATTTATTTTTTTATTTATTTATTTTCACCTCCACATTTTTAATTTAATAATTTAATAAAATGGAAAATATAAGAAAAATAATTTTATAAGAATATATATTAAAAAAATTTTTAATAATAATTTAAGATA
>ULOF01019855.1_pt1 | contig 171044 bp, 178 predicted proteins | sample 1952371 | NCBI WGS metagenome assembly ULOF01 (sample SAMEA4835597, study PRJEB28245) | human gut metagenome | biome: gut microbiome; material: fecal sample | place: Denmark | collected 2008 | reverse complement strand
TTTGCTCATTTTCTCTATAGTTTTCTTTATCTAAGTAATTTTCTAATTCCTTTTTTGCTTCTTCTTTCGCTTTTTCTAATTCTTCTACTTTTGTTAATTCTTCATTTGTTTTTACATTATCTAATTCTTGTTTAGTATCTTCTTTTATTTTATTTATTTCTTCTATAGTAGTTGCATTATCTATTTTTTCTTTTGCAGCATCTATTATTTTATCTATTTCTTTTTGCTCATTTTCTCTATAGTTTTCTTTATCTAAGAAATTTTCTAATTCCTTTTTTGCTTCTTCTTTCGCTTTTTCTTATTCTTCTACTTTTGTTAATTCTTCATTTGTTTTTACATTATCTAATTCTTGTTTAGTATCTTCTTTTATTTTATTTATTTCTTCTATAGTAGTTGCATTATCTATTTTTTCTTTTGCATCATCTATTATTTTATCTATTTCTTTTTGTTCATTTTTTCTATAGTTTTCTTTATCTAAATAATTTTCTAGTTCTTTAATTGCATTTTTCTTTACTGTATCTAAATCAATGCCAACTGGAGCAAAAGGTTCTAAAACATTACTATTTTCTTCTTTTTTTACATTGTTAATGGTATTTACCTTATTTGAAACATTTACTCTTCTTAAGTTATTATTAACAGTTTGATTTTCTACTTTCTCTTCTGTTTTAATTTCTGTATTTTTATTTTCTTCTACATTTTTCTTATCATTTGTTGTAATATTGTTATCCATTTTTTCTTCTGTTTCACTAGCTGGGTTAGCAAATGTAAACATGAATAGTGCTGCAAACAAGAAAACAGCAATTCCAATTATTTTCTTTTTCATAATATCTCTCCTCTTCTAATAAAAAAGCATTTATACAATAGTATAAATGCAACTGACTACCATAGTACAACATACTGTACTTTAGGTTCTTGAGTTTTGCGTCATTACCTTTCAATAACTTTGCCTATGATAATTCTATAAGATTTTAATTTAAATGTCAATCATTTAACAATTTTTAATTTATTTAGTGGCCATAATCTTATCCATGCTTTACCGATTATATCTTCTTTTTTTATAAGTCCAAAATTTCTTCCATCCATAGAATTGTTTCTATTATCTCCTAACACTAGATAATATCCTTCTGGAATAACATCATATCCAAGTTCTTTTATATCAAAATCATCTGTTGTTGTATCTATAAATTCTTCTTTTACAGGGTCCCCATTTACATACATTACATTATTATTATATGCAATATGTTCATTTGGAAGTCCTACAATTCTCTTAATTAATAATTTTTCGTCATACTTAAGAACAACTACTTCATTTCTTTTAATTTCTCTAAATTTATATATTATTTTATTAACTATTAAAACATCACCCTCTTTTAAAGTAGGACTCATAGAGGGTCCAATAACTTGTTGAAATGATACAATGTATATAACTATTATAAGTATAATTAAAATCATTATAATATATTTCAATGAATCTTTTAAAAATTCTTTAATATCACGAAAATCCATGACGATCACCTATAGTTAAGTATAGCATAACTTTTAAATATTTAAAAGTTAAAACCGTCAAAATATATTTTGTAAAGTTTTAAGCCATAGTTCATATAATATTTTAGGGGGGTTATAAATGAACTACTATTTTCCATATGGAATGACAGGCTATCCATATTTTAGTGTACCACGTACAAGTACAGGATTATTTAGTAGGATATTTAGAAATGGTATAAACTGGAGTAGTATTTTAAATGGTACTCAACGAACATTAAATATTATTAATCAAACAATTCCTACTATAAAACAAATAACTCCTGTTGTAAGAAATGCGAAAACAATGTTTAAGGTTATGAATGAGTTTAAAAAAACAGATACTGTAAGCAATAATACAGTATCTACTAATAATGAAAGCACAAACAGTAAAAACATAGAAAATATAAATACAGTAAATACAAATAATGTAGATAATGTTGGGCCTACATTCTTTGCTTAAAAAAACTATTTTTTATAGTTCTTTTTTTATTATATTTAATATTTGAAGTTGTCTTTGTAATTTGTTTTCATCGTATTTATTAATATTTTTTTCAATATTATTTTTTAACTCATTTAAATATTTAATATAAGTTTCATCCTTTTTAAAACTTAATGTTGGACCTAGTAACAATTCATTTTCAGTATATTTTTTTAAACCTTTTTTAAATTTAATTATAATATAGTATTTATCTTCAAATATAATTTCTTCATCTATTATAAAGTAACCTAACTTGCATACATTTTTTCTAAGTTCATATATATTTTTATTAGATTGGCAAATTAAATTATCAATATTTTTTTTATTTATTATCTTAATTATATTTTTTGTACCCATGCCACTTATTATAACTGTACTGTCAGGTAAAATATTAATATTTTCAAGTCCATTATTTAAAATAACTTTTACATTTGAATTATTTTTTTCAATATTTTTTTTAGCTTTTAATACACATTCTTCACTTATATCTATTGCAATACAATTTTTATTAAAATTATTTGACAAATATATATCTAATAATGCATGATCACATCCTACATCATATACATTTTTTGTATCTACTAAGTTTGCAATTGTTTTTAATCTTTTAGATAACATTAGTCACCCATATAGTCTTTTAGTTTTCTAGATCTTGATGGATGTCTAAGTTTTCTTAATGCTTTAGCTTCAATTTGTCTTATACGTTCTCTTGTTACACCAAACATTTGGCCAACTTCTTCAAGAGTTCTTGATTTTCCATCTTCAAGTCCAAATCTTAATCTTATTACTTTTTCTTCTCTTTCAGTAAGCGTTAATAAAACATCAGCTATTTCATCTTTTAACATTTCATTTGTTGCATATTCTTCTGGGCTCATATTTCTTTCATCTTTTATGAAATCACCTAAATGTGAATCATCTTCTTCACCTATTGGTGTTTCTAAGCTTACAGGTTCTTGACTAATTTTATATATTTCACGTATTTTATCTATTGAAACATTCATTTTTTTAGCTAATTCTTGTTCTGTTGGTTCACGATTAAGTTCCAAAGTTAATTGTCTTTGAATACGAGCAAGTTTATTAATAGTTTCTACCATGTGAACTGGAACTCTTATTGTTCTTGCTTGATCTGCTATTGCTCTTGTTATAGCTTGTCTTATCCACCAAGTAGCATATGTAGAAAATTTATATCCTTTTGTAACATCAAATTTGTCTACTGCTTTCATTAATCCTATATTACCTTCTTGAATTAAATCAAGAAATAACATTCCACGTCCAACATATCTTTTAGCTATACTAACAACTAAACGTAAATTTGCTTCTGCAAGAATTGTTTTAGCTTGTTCGTCACCTTCAAGTATTCTATCAGCTAAATCTAATTCTTCTTGCATTGTTAAAAGTTTTATTTGACCTATTTCTTTTAAATACATTCTAACTGGGTCATTAATTGTTAAATCTTTTGTTAAAATTTCATCATCTAATAATAATTTGTCTCCATCATCTTCATTTGTTCCATCTTCGTTTGCATCTTCTGATACTATAGCTATATTATTTTCATTAAAGACATTATATAAATCATCTAAGCTATCTGCATCTAAATCAAGACCTTTTAAACTAGAAGCTAATTCTTCATAAGTTAAAAAACCTTTTTCTTTACCTTTTTTTACTAATTCTTGTTTTCTTTCTTCATAACCTTTTATTTCATTTATCATAATATTTCTCCTTAATCTTGTTTTTTTAAATCTATAATTCTTTGTAATAATTTTGCTTTTTCTATAGGTGATAATTCATTATGTATTTTTTCACCTAAATTATTGCATTCTTTTTTTAAATTGAATTCATTAATTACATTTATGTAATCATCTATTTCATCTTGCGTAAATTCTTCTTTTAAACCTAATCTATTAATTTCACCTAACACGTTAAGTAATTTTTCATTTTCACTTGACAAATGTGTAATGAAATCTGCTTCATTTATTCCATCAATTGAACATTTTTTTTTATAATAATAACTAATTTCATAAGCAAGTTTTCTATATTTTTCTGTTGGTATATAAGTAACCTTTCTATCATATGCTTTAATTACACTAGGGCTTTTTAACATATAATATATTAAGTACATTTGTGCTTTTTCGTATTTAGTATATTTTTTCTTTTCTTTTTTTTCTACATTTTGTATGTTTTTTTCAACTGGTTTTATTTTACTTTTTAATAAATCTATATCTATACCTGATTCATTACTTATTTTTTGTAGTGTTAATTCTTTTAATATATCATCATCAATTTTATTTAACTCCTCAATAACACTATTAATATAATTAGCTTTTTCTATATTGTTATTAAAGTTTTTGCCTTTTTTTAAATACATTAATTTAAAGTCCATTACATTAATTGGATTATTTAATTTATATTCAAATCTTTCTTTTCCATATTTTTTTATATAATCATCTGGATCTAAATCTTCTTCCAATCTAATTATTTTAGGAATTATTCCCATACTGTTTAGTTCTGTTGAACATGAAAATGTAGCTTTTGCTCCTGCATCGTCACCATCAAAACATAAAATTATATTTTTTGCCATTCTTTTTATTAAATTAGCTTGAGTTTTTGTAACAGAAGTCCCCATAGTAGCAACTACATTTTTAATTCCAACAGAATACAATCTAATAACATCCATGAAACCTTCAACTATTATTATTTGATCTTTTTTTCTAGCTTCATCTTTTGCTCTGTGATAATTATATAAAAGTTCTCCTTTTTTAAATATTTCTGTTTCCATTGTATTTATATATTTGGAATCTTTTTCACCATTATATATTCTACCACTATATCCAACTATATTACCTTTTGTATCATAAAGTGGAAACATTATCCTGTTATAATAGATATCTGTATATCCTCTATCTCTTTTTACAACTAACCCACTTTTAATCATGTTTTCTTTACTATATTTTTTATTTGTAAGTAATCTTACCAACATAGTATCATCTTTTAAGGCTAGTCCAATTTGAAATTCTTTTATTATTTCATCATCGATTTTTCTTGAATGTAGATATTCTTTAGCTTTTTTACCTTCAACTGTATTTATATTATTTTGATAAAATTTTGTGCTTATATCATATATATCATATAATTCTTGATTAGGTACTATTTTATTTTGTATTTTTCCTATGTTAACGCTTATACCAGCATAATCTGCAACTGTCTTTAATGCTTCTCTAAATGATATATTTTGATAATCTTGAATAAATTTAAATACATTTCCTGTTGCTCCACAAGTAAAGCATGTATAAATCTGTTTTTCCTTAGAAACACTCATACTTGGAGAATGGTCATCGTGAAATGGACATACACCAAAGTAATTTTTACCTTTTTGTGTTAATGGAATATATTTAGATATTATATCTACAATATCTACACTACTTCTAATATTACTTATTTCCTCGTTTGTTAAAATGTCCATATACCACACCCTAATAATAATATACGACAAAAATTTCCAATTTCCTTTTTTTTATTCATTTTTTTTAATATTTTAACCATATTATTTAATAGAGGTGATTTTTTGAGTTTAAAAAAAATAAAAATAATATCAATTTTTGGTATTTTTGTTTTAAATTTTATTAGTCATTTTTTATATGAATGGATGCCAAATACCTTATTTTCAATATTTTTTCCTGTAAACGAAAGTATCTTTGAACATATGAAAATGATTTCTACTTCAATTCTTATATATAGTATTATAGAATATATAATTTTAAAAAAAACAAAAACTAATTATAATAATTATTTATTTAGTATATTTATATCTTGTATAGGAAATATTATTATTTTTCTAATTATGTATTTACCTATATATTATAAAATTGGAGAAAAACTTATATTAACTATAATATTGTTATTTATATCAATTGTTATTACAGAATTTATTTCGTATAAAATTCTATGTACTAAAAAAAACTATACTTGGTTAAATATAGTTTCTTTATTAATGATTATTACTTTATATATAATTTTTGGATATTTAACGTATAATCCAATAATTTGTCCGTTATTTTTTGATCCATTAAATGAAAAATATGGAATAAATAACTACTTAATTACGTAATTATTTTACTATCCAAGCAGTAGGTAAATAACGTAATGTTGAAACATTATTAATAATTTTACCATTTTCATATAAAATGGAAGATCCACCACCATCTAAGTTTGCAGCATTATAAGCATTGTAACGTGTAAATATATTTATTAGTTCTTGCATATCAACACCAATACTTGAACTACTTCTACCATCAACTACTAAAAGTAGAACAATACCATCTTTTCTTTGCGCAATTGCGGTTCTTGGTGCGATACCCCAACCACCATTACCTTTTACTTCTGCTGGTTTTCCATTTACAATTAAATATGGCCCAAACTCTACTGCATCACGCATACCTTTGCTTATTGCTTCTTCAGGTGTACCACTATAAAGCATCAAAATGTTATCATTAGTAAATCCTATAAAGTTTCCTTTAGATCCAGTTGTCCAAATAGCTTTACCATCTTTTATTACATTACCACAAGGTATACTTCCTTTTCCCACACTTCTACCATCTGAAAAACCATTAGCATTTATTCCCAAAATAGCGTCATTATTTTTAATTATTTGATCTATTGGTTCTCCACCCCTACCAAAACGCCTGGCAGGAGCTAAAGATATTCTAGAAGGATCATATATTACTGCCATGTAGCCTTTATAATTACTTCCAGATACTTCTATTATTTTATATAAATCGTTACCTTCATCTTTTTTTAATATTTGTTCTTCATATATTGAATCATAAGTATCGCTTTCTTTTATATTTCCAACTTCAATTACACTAGCATCAGTAGATTCCCCACTAGCCTTAACATAATTTCCTGAAGTTATTTTATTAATAGTTTTATCATTAAAAAATGTTCTAGCTAAATACTTATGTGATTTAGTTGTCATAGCTGATGTTACCCATAAATCTCTAAAATATGAAAAAGGGCCATACATTAAGAATAAACATACTATAGCGAAAAAATCTAAAACAATTAATAATATAGTTGTTTTTTTTATCCTTTTTTTAGTTGTCATTTTATTACCTCAATTCAAATGGATAATTTTCATCACCCATACCGCCTTTTACTTCTACTTTATTATCTAAATAAATAACTGGTTTAATACCTGATTCATAACTAATGAAATTATAGAATAATGAGTTATTTTTATTTAATACAGGTATTGTATTATCATCAGTAACAGAACTTAATAAATACATATCTATATTTTGTGTTACAAAAATATCACCAACAGTTAATAATCCAACATAAGCGTTAACCTTTTCATTATATAATTCTTCTAAATCATATGTATCAAATTTTCCAATATAGAAATCTCCCTTTTTCAAATACTTTTTATCTTTTAAAGTATTATAGAATGTATGATTTAGATAATAAGCTATTCCTGTACTATCATTTAAATTATAATAATTATATTTTTTAGAATATATTTTTTTTATTTCTTCATCATTAAGTTTTAATGGAGTAGATAAAACAACTTTAACACTCGTTTCATCTTTTGAAACTACTTTCCAAGTATATCCACTGTAATCAATATAACTACCAAGTTCTATCTCACTTAAAGTATCGACTGGTTCATTAGATATTATATATGGAGAGCTTTTAGTACCGTTTCCATATATATACTCTATATCATTTAATACTATAACAGGTCTAACACCATATATATGATTATTTGAATCTGTTTTTAAACCGCCATTATCAAATACATACCAAGGTTCACTTTCATTTAAAGCTGAAAGCCAAAAATATGTATTATTATTTAAATAGCTATTATTCGCGCCTGCATCTATATAATCATTCATTGATAATAATGAAACATAATTTTTACTATTATTACAATCAGATTTTTCTATTTTATCTACATTATTAACACAAGAATCAAATTCAGTAATAAATAAGTCAGGTTGCGTCAAATTGGATTTAAATGTAGAATTTAACCATTTAATTACATTCGATTCATCATAATTTTTTCCAAATGGTAAAACTGTAACATTTTCATCAGAAACCAATTTTATTTTTCCATCATCAACTGAAACAATTCTCCATAAAATTCCTGAATATGAAACATAATTGTTTTCAACTAAATTTTTTAATATATATTTATTATCATTATATAAATAATTTTCTTTTTTTAAGTTATTAATAATTTTAGTTGAAAGCATTCCATTATCAATTAATGAATTAGCTTTTTGTTCTTTCATATAATTATAAACAAGTCTAAAACTAAAGAATACAAATAGAGAACTTAAAAAAATCACACTACAAAATCTAAATATTTTTTCTTTTTTTATTACCCTTTTCATAACTTACTCCTTTAATACAAGTTAAAAAGTAAAAAATTATTTTTTACTTTTTTTATCTTCTTTCATATCATCTATTATTTCTGAAATATCAGATTTGAAATATTTAACAGTAGTAACTGCAATTATTGATAATGGAAGCGCTAAAATAATTCCTACCATACCAAATAATAACCCACCTGCAAATATTGCAAGTATTATCAATAATGGATGAATTTCATTAGATTTTCCATATACAAGTGGACTTATAACATTACCATCAAGAACAGATAATACTGCAACTGCTATTAATGTTTTTATAAAAAGTGCTGGACTAACAACAAAAGCAGTAACTAAAGCAATAACATTAGTAAATATTCCCCCAAAATAAGGTACAAGTGATGCTACTGAAGCCATAAATCCTAAAAGTAGTGCATTAGGATGTCCTACTATAAAGAATGCAAATGAATATAAGAAGAAATTAATTATCAAAATTTTCATAAATCCAACCAAATATTTTTTCATTTGATCATCTAATAATTTAATATATCTAAATGCTTTTTTAGATTTTTTCTTAACAATAACTTTAACTTCATTTCTTATTTTATCCATATCAATTAAGAAATATATAGCTGCCGATAAACATACTAAAGCTGCTGATAAGACACCAAGTGAAACTCCTATAAAGTTAATTGCTCCATTAGATACATAGTTACCAAGATCCGCTAAGATATTTGTAAATGTATCATTTAAAGTTTGTTGAATATTACCAAAGTTTAAATCATATGTTGATGAAATTTCCTTAAAGAATGATATTATTCCAGTAAATAAACTAGATAATTGTCCAAATAATAATGGTCCTGCTATTATTATAATAGAAGCTAAAAGTCCAAGGACTACTAAAACAACTATTAATATACTTAACCATTTAGGAAGTCCTTTATCTCTTAAAAATCTAACACATGGATTAAGTGCATATGCAATTATAAATGCAAAGAAAAATGGTGCTATTATGGTTATTATCTTTGCAAGTATTCCTATCCATAATCCGCTTGTTTGATACATTAAAAATACAATAAGTACAAATAGCGCTACATTAATCAATTTAAAATCAAGTTTATTTTTTATCATATTTTACCTACTTTCTAAAATTATTGTAACAGGTCCATCATTAATACTTTCTACTTCCATATCTTCACCAAACACACCTGTTGATACTTGAAGATATTTACTTAATTTTTCATTAAATAAATCATAAAGTTTAATTGCCTCATTTGACTTTAATGCATTTACATAACTAGGTCTTCTTCCTTTTTTAGTATCTGCATATAAAGTAAATTGTGAAACAGATAATATTTGTTTGTTTAATTCTAAAGCTGATTTATTCATTACATTATTATTATCATTAAATATTCTTAAATTTATTATTTTATCTACCATGTAATCTATATCTTTTATACTATCTTCATATGTAAAACCCACAAGTACAAGTAATCCTTCGTTTATACTTCCAACTATTTTTTTATTTATTTTTACACTTGCACTCTTACATCTTGTTACAACTGTTTTCATCCAATACTCCTTTGTACATCAACAACATGATTTAAAGTTTTAACTTCATTTATAAATTTAAGTAATTTTTCTTTATTATCTACTAATATTGTTATACTATAAATTATTATATCACTATTGTTTACTGTTCTTATACTTTTAACAGTTAGATTAGATGAATTTGATTTTGAAATTATGTTAAGTAATATATCTTTATCATTTTTAGTATAAACTAAAATAGTTGCAGGATATTTTTTACTAGTAACTGGATTCCAATATACATTGATTAATCTTTCTTTTAAATTAATTACATTTGAACAATTAATTTTATGTACTGAAATTCCTTTTCCTTTAGTAATATATCCAATTATTTTTTCACCAGGCACAGGTTTACAACATGAAGCAATATTTGTTTTTATGCTTGGAATTCCTTCTACATAAATATCAGATACTCCTACTTTAATATCTTTTATTTTATTATTAGTAGCATCTTTTAATATTTTTTCATTTTTTGTTTCTGATTCATTATAAATAATATTATATACAGTTGAAGGTAAAATTTTATTATTAGAAAAATTAATATATAATTCTTTAATATCTTTTATTTTTAATTCTTGTTTTATTTTTTTTACATTTCCAGGGCTTAAAAATTCATTAAAGCTAATTTTTCTTTTTCTTAATTCTTTTTGTAATATTTCTTCACCCTGTCTAATATTTTCATCTTTATCAAGTTTATTAAAGAAAGCTCTTATTTTATTTCTTGCTTGTGGTGTTTTAACTATATTTAACCATTCATAATTAGGTCCAATAGAATTTTTATTAGTATTTATTTTTACAACATCATCATCTTTTAGTTCATAATTAATTGGAACCAACATTTCATTTACAATAGCACCTACCATATGATCTCCAACATCACTATGTACTCTATAAGCAAAATCTATTGGAGTTGCACCTTTTGGAAGTTCTATTACATCTCCTTTAGGTGTGAATACATATATTAAATCTCTAAAAGAATCTTCTTTTACTGATTCAACAAAGTTTTTATCATCTGTTGCTTCTTCTCTCATTTCCATTATTGTTCTAAAGAATTGTAATTTTTGTTCCATTTCTTGATGCATATCTGCTTTTATATTACTTCCATGTTCCTTATAAGACCAATGTGATGCAATTCCATTTTCAGCTACTCTATCCATTTCATATGTTCTAATTTGTATTTCAAATAAATAACCATCTATCCCAAATACTGTTGTATGAAGCGATTGATACATATTACTTTTTGGCATAGCAATATAATCTTTAAATCTTTTAGGAATTGGTCTATATTTTGAATGTATGTATCCAAGAGCTTGGTAACATTCCCCTACTGTATCTACAAAAACTCTTAAAGCAAGTAAATCATAAATATCATTGAATTTTTTACCTTTATCCATTTTTTTATAAATACTAAATATACTTTTTGCTCTTCCTTTTATTTCATGTTTTATATTATTTTCATCAAGTATTTTGCTTATATTATCTTTCATTTCTGATACAATAGCTTCTCTTTCAGCTTTTGTTTTATTTAGTTTTTCTGCTATATCAAAATAAATATCAGGTTTATAATATCTAAGTGATAAATCTTCTAGTTCAGATTTGATTTTATTCATTCCAAGTCTATGAGCAATAGGAATTAATATATCTAATGTTTCTTTTGCTTTTTCTTTTTGTTTTTCCTTAGGTAATACGTAAAGTGTTCTCATATTATGAAGACGATCTGCAAGTTTTACAATAATAACCCTAACATCTTCTGAAAGGCCAACTAATATTTTTCTATGATTTGCAAGCATAGCTTCAGTAGCACCTTTAAAATTAAGTTTATTTATTTTTGTAACTCCTTCTACTAATGACGTAATGTTTTCTCCAAATTCTTTTACCATTTCTTCTTTTGGAACACCACAATCTTCTAAAACATCATGAAGAAGTGCAGCACACAAACACTCATAGTCTGCATATATCTCAGTTAATATTAAAGCTACATTTAATGGGTGAATTATATAATCTTCACCAGTACGTCTTTTTTGCCCAAAGTGTTTTTCATAAGCATATTTGTATGCTTTAGTGATAATTTTTAATTCTTCTTCATTATCTATATATGAACTTACTGCTTTATATAAAACATCATATGTTATATTGTCATACTTTTTCATAAAGATCTCCCTTACTCTTCTAAATTTGGAACTCTTACTTCACGAGAAATTCTTTCCTTTACATATTCTTCAATAAAAATATTATCTGTATTTAATATATCTGAAACCATTTGATATAAAGATAAATTTGTTGCTTTAATCCATTTTGTTTCTTTAAAGTAATTCCATATATCTTCTTCTTTTACATAATATATTCCAAGTCTTTTCATTTCTTCTCTTTTTGTTGTAAGTGCTGGTTTTACTCTTTCATATAACTCCTGCAAGCTATTAAATTTTATATCCATATGGTCCTCCTAATAATAAAGTTTTATTATTTACATATATATTATATATGAAAAGTAAATAATTTTAAAGGAGAAATTATGAAAAAAAGTAAATTTGTCAAATCTACTCTTATACTGATTGTTGGTGGCTTCATAACAAAAATTTTAGGAATGGTTATTAAAATCATAATGACAAGACTAGTTGGCACAGAAGGTATTGGAATATATATGATTTTATCTCCTACTTTTATGTTATTAATCGCACTAGCACAACTAGGTCTTCCAATAGCAATTTCAAAACTTGTTTCAGAAGATAAAAGGAATAATAAAGTTTTAGTTGCTTCTGCATTTCCTATAACTATCGTGGTAAATGTTTTAATTATTATCTTTTTATTTATATTCGGAAAAACACTTGCGAATAATTTACTCCATGAACCAAGAGTATATCTAGGAATTTTATCAATTGGTTTTGTTTTACCATTTATAAGTATATCTAGTATTATAAGAGGATATTTTTTTGGTAAACAAAAAATGTTCCCTCATGTTATTTCAAATATTTCAGAAGATATTGTAAGATTAATTGTTTTAATAGTTGGGATTCCTATTTTTTTAAAGTATGGAATTGAAGTAACTATTATGTTTATAGTACTTTCTAACATAGCAAGTGAACTTACTTCAATAATTATATTTTTCTTCTTTTTACCTAAAAAATTCAAAATTAGAAAAGAAGATATTAAACCTAATAAGGATAATTTAAGAGAAATTCTTTCTATTAGTTTACCAACTACAAGTTCTAGAATAATTGGTAGTATTGGTTACTTTTTAGAACCAATTATACTTAGTTTTACACTATTATTAGTTGGATACTCAAATGATTTTATAGTAAATGAATATGGAGTAATTAATGGTTACGTTATGCCTCTTGTATTAATACCTTCTTTTTTTACAATGGCTATATCACAAGCACTTATACCCACACTTAGTTATAGTTATTCAAATAAGCAATATGATTATTCAAAAAAGAAAATAAAACAAGCTATTTTATTTTCTTTAATAATTGGTATTCCATCAACCATTATATTAGTTTTATTTCCATCTTTACTTTTAAAAATCGTTTATAATACAACAAGTGGAGTAAATTATATAAAAGTCATTGCTCCTATATGTTTATTTCACTACATACAAGCTCCTTTAAGTAGTAGTTTACAAGCAATTGGAAAAGTAAAACAAGCAATGTATGGGACTTTAATTGCAATGTTTTTAAGAACTTTAGCTTTATTTGTTTTCTCACTTTTTAAAATAGGAATGTGGAGTCTTATTATAGCTACTTCGATAAATATTTTGTTTGTAACCTTTTATGACATGTATAATGTAAAAAAATCCTTTAAATTATAAAACATCTTGTTTTTTTATTATAAAGGTTTTTTCTTTTGTATAAAATGCATAAAAAACATTATTTAAAGCTATTTTATTTTTCTCTAATATTAAATTAAGCCATTTTTCATTTTTTTTAATTTCTTTTAAAACGCTATAATCTATTTGACCATCTAGTATTAGTGGTAATGGATAATTTTTTTCTTCTTTAAAAACAGATAATTTCCCATTATTTTCTAAAACTGCATAGTTTACATCTTCGATATTCATAATTCCTTGTTCTCTGAGTTGGCTTACTAAATCGTCTAAACTATACCTTAATTTTACCATTTCTTTAAAATTGAGTTTCCCATTTTTTATAATAACTGCTGGTTTACCATCCAACATATTTCTAAGTTTACTACTTTTAAGGCCAAAATATCCAAATATTATTTGAACTACTACTAAACAAAGAATTGGTATAACTGATACTAAAATAGATCCATCATACTCTTCTATAGATAAAGCTGCAAGTTCTGCTATTAAAATTGATACAATTAAATCTACTATTCCAAGTTTACCTACTTCTTTTTTACCCATTATTCTATATACTAAGATTATAAAAAAATATAAAAATAATGTTTTTGAAATTATTTTTAAATACATGTTATCACCTTTTTTATTATGATAATAAGAATAAAAAAATATTCAATTAATATATTTAATTAGGAGGATATATATGGAATATATTAAAAAACTTGGAATTTCTTTTATTTTTTCACTATCATTTTTAATTAGTTTAACTTTTATTTTTTCTTCTCTTTATTATATAAATTTCATAAGTAATGGTTTATTTAAGTTCATAAAAATATTAATACCTATTATTTCTATATTTATTGGTAGTTTTATAATAGGAAAAAAATCCAATTCTAAAGGATGGCTTGAAGGGTTAAAATTCGGTTCTATAATAATTTTATTGTTGTTTCTTATAAGTATTATTTTTTTTAGAAGAGAATTAAGCATCAAAGTAATATTATATTATTTAATACTTCTTCTTACTTCTAGTCTTTCTTCAATGATAGGGATTAATTTTAAAGTAGTTGACAAATAGAATTTATATTATATAATAATAAACGTGATTTTTATGAAAGAAGTATATTTTAAAAGAAACGAAATTAAATATTTAATACCAATATTTGTAGATAAAGGTATAGAACATTATAGATATTTATATACTATTGATGACAAAAATTATGTTATAAATTTATTTAAAGATGATGATATAAATATAATAAAAAGAAAAGTTTATAAACTAGAAAAATTAAATGAATACAAATTTTCTAAAAATATTATAATTCCTGATGGTATTGTATATATAGACAAAACACCTTCTGGTTTCACTACAGAACTATTAGAAAAAAGTGTACCTTTTAATGATCATGCTTTTGATAGTACAAAGAATAAAATAAAGTTACTTTTAAAAGCTAAAGAATTGATATTAGAATTGAATAATCAAAATATAATTCATTCTGATATTGGTGTACATAATTTTATAGTTAAAAATAACACACCTTATTTATTAGATATGATAAGTTGTGAATTTGATGAATTTAAAAATACTAATCAAAATGCTTTTTATTCATATTATAAAAAAAGAATTGGTAAAATAGATGAATATTTTGACATATATTCATTTAACGCAATGACATATGGATTTTTAAATAAAATTGCTGGATTTAAAATAATTGATAATATAATTGAGGGTAATAATACAATACTTAAAAATAAAGAAATTACTGAAATGTATTATAATTTATTATTATTCAAAAATAAATACAATGATGATTTTATAATAGATCATATAAAACAAAAAAAGATCACTTCTTCTTGATCTTTTTTATTTTACAACACCACTTAAAAGGGTACATTTGTTAGAACTATTAGAGAATGTTCCATTAATATAGCTTCCATTTTCACTTGCCCATGTATATTTAGTTGAATAGCTACTCTTTTCAACGATAACACCATCAATATTTCCTAAATATGTTTTAAATTCATCATATGTAATCCCACTTTTTACTTTATCTTTTAATTCATTATATTTAGAAAAATCAACATTTTTAATAGCTATTTTACTTTTATCTATATCTAATTTAATTGTTCCTTTTGTGCTTGAATAATAAGCTACTTCAATTCCAACATTTTCTGATAATTTCCAATAATATTTATTATATTTTTCATCAATTAATTCGCCATTTATACCAATTATATTATTGATTTCTTCTACTGTATTTTCAACATTTATTTGTTTAATGCATTCAACTGCTGTACATTTACCGTTTGTTTTTTCTTCTGTTTTATTTTCATTATTATCTGTTTTTTCTAATTCTTTATCACCACATCCTGTAAATAAACTTAAAGTAAGAGCACTACATATAAAACCAAATATTATTTTTTTCATTTTTTCTCCTTTTTCCTTAATTATTATTCTCCTAAATATTCTTTTACAAATTTTTCTTTATATTCTAATAAATTATCATTTTTTATTGCTTCTCTTAATTCTTCAGTTAATTTAATTAGAAACCTTATATTATGAATTGATAGTAATCTTCCACCTAACATTTCATTACTTACTATTAAATGTCTTATATAAGCTTTTGTATAATTTTTACAAGTATAACAGTCACAATTATGTTCTATAGGTTCAAAATCTTCTTTATATTTCAAATTTCTAATATTAATTTTTCCTTGTCTAGTAAAAGCATTTCCATGGCGCGCAAGTCTTGTAGGTAATACGCAATCAAACATATCAACTCCTCTAATAACACCCTCAATTATATCTATAGGATCTCCTACTCCCATCAAATATCTTGGTTTATCTTCAGGTAAATATTTAATTGCATAATCGATCATATTATACATTGTTGTTTTGTCTTCTCCAACACTTGTTCCGCCAATTGAATAACCATCGAAATTCATTTTAACAGTTTCTTCAGCACTTAACTTTCTTAAATCTTCGTATTCTCCACCTTGAATAATACCAAACAAAGATTGATTTTCATTTTTATGAGCATTTAACCCTCTTTTTGCCCATCTAATAGTTCTCTCTGTACTTTTTTTTGCGTATTCATAATTTGCAGGATATGGAATACATTCATCAAAACTCATTGCTATGTCACTATCAAGTTTATTTTGAATTTGAATTGAAAGTTCTGGAGTTAAAAATAGTTTTTTACCATCTATATGGCTTTTAAAAGTAACTCCTTCTTCTACAATATCTTTTTTCTTCGCTAATGAAAAAACCTGAAAACCACCACTATCAGTTAGTATTGGTCCATCATAGTTCATAAATTTATGAAGCCCACCAGCTTTAGAAACAACATCTTCTCCAGGTCTTAACCATAGATGATAAGTATTTGAAAGAATTATCGCACTATTCATAGCTTTTAATTCTTCGGGTGTCAATGTTTTAACATTTGCAAGTGTTCCAACAGGCATAAACATTGGTGTTTTAAACTCACCATGATTAGTTTTTAAAAGACCATATCTAGCTTTCGTATTATTTTCTTTTTTTAATAATTCATATTTTATTTTCATAAAATCACCTGTTTATAATTATATAATAATATATATATAAAAACAAGATTTGACAAATTTATTTTTTTTCGTATAATATATTGCATATCTGAAAGGGGAACGTTTATGAAAATAAATCTAAATGCAATTGTCACAAGAGAACAATTGGAAAAAATGGGAATCGAAAAGTATATGGAGATTTCAAAAAAAGGAAAAATGGAAAAAAATTATATAATTGATCATATTCCAACTATAACTGAAAACATATTACCACGAAAAGCTCATGAGATTTCTTTTACTTCTGCAAGAAATAAAGAACTTTCTAATATGGAAAAGAACATATTAACTTCTTTAATTACATATTCTAATAGTGAAGTTTTTTGTAATTATTTAAGTCAAGAATTTAGTAAAGATGAATTAATTCAAATTTCAAAAATTTTAACTAAATATGTAAATATAACAAAAACTTGTAGAATATTTAATAAGGATGTTAACTTAGATTTAAGTATATTTGATCCTATTATTTCTAGAGCTGATTTAATTCACGGATTTACAGTTCCAAGTATTTATTTAAATAGATTAAATGGAATTTTGGTATATGAAAGTGAATTATTAGATAATGAACTATCTAAAAAGAAAGAATTAATAATTAGATAAGCCTTTAATGGCTTTTTCTTTTTGTTTATGATACAATTATTACAGGTGATAATATGATAGATATAGATGGAAAAAAATATGAAATAAATAGAAAAACTGCTATTGTAACTAACTGGGATAAAATTTATTGTAATATATTAAAAAGAATATTAAAAAAAGGAGAATTGTGCAAAAACAGAACAGGAATTGATACTTTATCTATTGAAGGAGTATATTTTAAATTAGATGTTGGTAAATCTTTTCCTATTCTTGAAACAAAAAAAGTAGCACTTGCTAATACAATTACAGAACTACTTTGGATATATCAAGCACAAACTAATGATGTAAAATGGCTTCATGATAGACAAAATCATATATGGGATGACTGGATGATAGATGATGATGGTATATATCGTATATATGAACCATATATTAATGAAAATAAAAAAAATATTGTAAAAGTAAAAGACATATATGGAAATGATACTAATCTAACTGCTAGTAGTTTAAAGGAAAATAGAACCATAAAAGAAGCTATTTACTATGGACCTGAATATGCTCATACCATTGGTACTGCTTATGGATATGTCGTTAAAGAAACAAAAGAATTTGATAATGTATTATATTCATTAAAAAATAATCCTACAAGTAGAAGAAATGTTGTATCATTAAGACAAGCTAATTTACTTAAAACTGGTGTATTAGAACCTTGTGTATGGGCAAGTACATATAAAGTTTCTAATGGAAAATTAAATATTAATGTAGATGTAAGAAGTAATGATATGCCGATTGGCAATCCATTCAATGTAACACAATATGCAATTTTACTTAGTTTACTTGCAAAAGTATCTAATTTAGAAGTTGGTAATTTAAACTGGACAATATCTGATTGCCATATATATGTTAATCAATTAGAACAAATTAAACTGCAATTAAATAGATTTGATAAATTATTAAAATGGGAAAGTTTTATAAAGAATAATGATGATAAAGAAATAATTAAAGAATATAAAAAAATATTAGAAAGTTCTGATATTGAAGAATTAATGACATTAAAACACCTTATTATAAGAGAAAATCCAGAACTTTATTTAAGTAACAAAGATAATTTTTATGAATTTGATAATAAAAAAGAAAATGAAGATATAAAAGTTTTAAAATATAAATCATTACCATATATAAAAATGCCAGTAGCCCAATAAAAAAAGCGCTGTTAAAGCGTTTTTATTTTGTTTTTACTTTTTTCTTATTACTTAATTTTGCTTCTTCAAGTGAGCACATATAGTCTAAATATTCTTTATCACACTTATCTAAATCTTCATTTGTAGCTTCAGGATTATTTAAATAATCAAAATAGACTCCTAACTTAATTTCATTATTATCTTCATATCGATTACTTATAAGTTCTATTAAAACTTGCTTTTTTTCTTCTGTATCAACACAATTATGTATACTTGCTAAATCTCTTAATATAATGTTAATTTCAAGAGAAATTTCAAGATCAGAAAAATTATTTTGTGAATTTAGTTTTTTTATTTCATAAAGACATTTATACATATTTGCCCCTTTTACATCTCTTGCAAATAAATATATGTATTCAGCATTTTTGATTTCTATTATCGCATTTTCTAATTTTTCTTTATTTGTATTTACTGTTATACAAGCAAAATTAAATAAAATAAATGCATTTTTCATATTTATTACTGCGTCTTCTAATTTTTGTATATTTACACCTTCTATATTATCTATTAATGCCCCAATACATACTTCATTATTAGTTTCTATTACTTTATTTTCTAAATTCTCTAGGCCTATATAATTTATAAACTCTTGGTCATCTTTAATCAAAGAAATAAAATTAACAACATCATACATCAAATAATCACTACTAAAGGCATTTTTCATTAGAATTTCTGTTTGCCTTAAATTACTTTTTTCTTTAGTATTAAAAAAAGCTTTCATTTTTTCATTTAATTCTTTGTTATTCAACATAATTTATTCTCCTTTTTTTCCAATTATTCTAATATATTATATAAATATTTTCAATAAAACTAATAACAAAAAAACTAGTTAATTAACTAGCATTATTTATAATCAAAGCATCCTTTATTTTTTCTAGATGCATTCCTCTAGAACCTTTAAGTAATATACAACAATCTGTAATATTTAAATCACTTAAAAATGTAATAACTTCTTCACTTGTATTAAAGCTTGAACAATTAACATATTTATTTATTAATTTCATATTTGTGCCTACTGTAATAACAGAAATATTATTTTTAATCTTATATTTTTTTAAAAATCGTCCTATTTTTAAATGGATTTTTTTTGAATAACTACCAAGTTCTAGAATATCACCTAATATAATTATTTTTTTATCTTTAAAATTTTTAATCATATTTAAAGAACTTATTAATGATTCATAACTAGAATTATAACAATCATCAACCAAAATTATATTATCTTTTAATAATAAAATATTATTTCTTCCTGAAATTTGTTCAAACGTACTAATACGTTCTATTATATCTTCTATACTCATTCCATAAATTAAACTCGTTTTAATAACAAGTAATATATTGTTAATTAATGAACTGTTTGGAATATTAAATTTTATATTATAATTCTTATTTTTATAAATTATTGAAAAAAATAAATGTTCATATGTAGTAATTACATTATATACTTTAAACTCATTTATATTGCATACAATATTATTTTTATTTTTTTTAATTTTTTTTAAATATTTGTCTTTATTATTTAATAACAATATACCATTATTAAGACCATCTGTTATTTCAAGTTTGGCTTTTAAAATATTTTTTTGACTTTTCAAATATCCAATATGTGAAGTTCCTACATTAGTTATAATACATGTATTTGGTAAAACCATTTTTGATAAATTACTTATTTCATTTAAATGATTCATACCCATTTCTAAAATTATTAAATTATAATTTTCATTTAAATTAAAAATCGTCATAGGAACGCCTATATTATTGTTATAATTTTTTTTAGTATATAATATTTTATATTTTTCATTTAATACATGATATAGTAACTCTTTAGTAGTCGTTTTTCCTACACTTCCTGTGATTGCTATTAAAGGAATATTTATATATTTAAGTCGTATATAATTTGAAAGAGTTCCCATAAATGATATAGTATCATCTACTTTTATTACTAAAACATCTGACGTGACAATAACATCTTTACTTACAATAATACAGCTGCATTTATTTTCTATTTCTTTTATATAATTATGTCCATCATCGTTTTTGCCTTTTATACATATAAATATATCATTTATTTCAACCTTTCTAGAATCTATTTGAATATTACCTATTTTTTGTTCTAATATATTTCCATTTATAATTTCGCCATTACTTATTTTTAATATATCATGTAAATTCACACCTATTCCCCCTTACATGACTCTATAAAACTATCAAGTAATTGTTTTGATACTATATCATATGAAATCATTGATTCGGGGTGCCACTGTACCCCTATAATATATTTTTTGTTTGGCACTTCAATTGCTTCAATAACATTATCTTGTGAATATGCAGATATTTTTAAATCAGTATTTGATAACTTATATTTATGCCTACTATTAACCTTAATTTTAGAACGATTCAATATTTTAAAAATTTTTGATGATGAGTCTATGTTTACAAAATGATAATCACTTTTTGAATAATGATTATCAACTAGTTCCAAATTTCCATTAAAATACTTACCTAAACTTTGCATACCCATACATATTCCAAGAAGAGATAAATCAAATTCATAAGCATACTTTATTATTAAAAAATCAATTGTTTCATAATCACCACCTGGTAATATAAAACCATCACAAAGTTTTAATAAAGAAATATCATAATTTATTAATGGAATAATTCTTACATTTTCAAGTATTAAATAATCACAAAGTTTTTTATTAAAAACATATACATCATTATTTTCAGTCTTATCTATTCTACATACAACTCCTATAGTTATCATAAAAATCACCTATTTTATTGTATGCGACAAATAAAAATAGAATAAAAAAAATATCAATTAAATGATATTTTAGTCCATATATTTACTCATTGATTTCATCATTTGATTAACTTGTTTTTGACTAGGTGTTCTACCCATTTGAGTCATCATAGCTTTAATCATTTGTTCATTAATAGGTGGATTTTTCTTTAAATATTTTTTCATATAATTACGAGCTATAAAAAATCCTATAACTCCACCTGCTATTAATCCTACTAATATTTTTAATATATCTAAAAATAATTCCATTTTATTGCCTCCTAACTTACATTTTACTAAAATTAAGCAAATATTACAAGTCTATATTAATGTATATTTGTTTTTTATTACAATATGCTCATCTAACCAAAAATAGTCTTCATTTTTAAAATCAACTACAAAAATACACATATTACTTGAATATATACTTCCCATGGATTTTGGATAATTCATATTTGTATTATATAAAATACAAGAATTTTTAATTGTTACTAATGATTCTTCTTTTGTCTCATTTATTAAAAATTTATCATTATTTATTTTTATATATTCCAAAAAACAGTTTTCTACTTGTTTTTTTGGTATTCTATCACATATTTGATTGAAAAGAGAAACACCATATGATAAATTTTCTTTTTTTAATTTATATAAATTTTCTAAAGTTTTATATAATACATAAGAATTGTTTTTATATACTAGGTAAAATTCTTTTCTTATGTTAAAAAGATAGTATTTTCTCAAAAAGTATCACCTTTATTTATTTTATAATTTATTATTAGCTTTTTTTGTCAAAAAATGTTTAAAATAAAAATAGTTATATAGTATTAAGAGCTACATAACTATTTTCAATCTTATAACTTTCTTCCATTCTAACAGTTCCAATAGCATTAACATATGTAACTCCTAAGAATACCAATATAAATAATATTATTCCTTTACTTTTAATCATTTCTCTCATACTATCTCTCCTTCACTAAAATAAGTTTATCACAAACAATTGTTCGTGTCAATTGCAATTACAAACATTTGTTTGACTTTTTGTAAAAATAATGTTAAACTGTAAATGTAATAAAGGAGGTTACTTGTGAAAGAATTAACAAAACGACAAAATGAAATTCTTACATACATAAAAAAATATATGGTATCACATGGATACCCACCCACTATTAGAGAAATTGGAGCTGCTCTTGGTGTATCATCACCTGCTACTATACATGCACATTTAGCTAATCTAGAAAGTAAAGGTTTTATTAAAAAAGAAGATACAAAAAATAGAGCTATTGAATTACTTGTAGAAAATGAATATGCTATAAAAGATGAGGAAGTAGTTTCTGTACCTTTACTTGGTAAAATAACAGCAGGTAGTCCCATCGAAGCAATTGAAAGACCTGATGAATATTTTTCATTACCAGCTTACTTAATTCCAAATAACAAAGAAGTTTTTACTCTTCTTGTAAGTGGTACAAGTATGATTAATGCAGGAATATTAGATGGAGATATAGTTATAGTAGAAAGAAGAAACAGTGCGAGAAATGGTGAAATAGTAGTCGCTATGACTGATGAAAATGAAGTTACTTTAAAAACATTCTATAAAGAATCAGGATATTTTAGATTACAACCTGAAAATGATACTATGGATCCAATAATATTAGATAACGTTACAATATTGGGTAAAGCAATCGGATTATATAGGAAATTATAAATAAAAGCAAATAAGTTATAACTTATTTGCTTTTATTTTCTTTTATTTTATCAATAACTATATTTACTATGAAGAATACAACAAATATTAAACCAACTATCAATAAGTTTTGTAAAAGTAAGGAACTTTCAATTGAAACTATAGTTTCTTTTATTAATTTTACAGTATATGTCATTGGTAAAATTGGGTTTAGGAATCTAAATCCTTTAGTTACTGTTTCTATTGGGAATGTACCACCTGATGCTGCAAGTTGTAATACCAATATAATAAGTGCTACAAACTTGCCTATATCACCAAAGTTCATTATTAAAAATTCAATAATTGCTAAGAAACAATTTGAAACTAACACAATTACAAAGTAATATAAGAATATATTTGTAATACTAAAATCTAATAAGATTTGAAGTAAGAATGCTAATAAAACGCCAGACAATGTTGCAAGTCCATGATATGCAAGTGTTCTTTTAACTCTTTTTTCTGAATCAATTCCAAGTAATCCAAATCTTTCGTTTTTGTCATAGTAAAGAACTATAAACATCATTAAACTTCCTACCCATAAAGCAATAGAAATGAATAATGGAGCAAATGCAGTACCATAACTTGATATTTCATTTGCTGTTTTAGTTTCTATGTTAACAGGTTCTTTAGCATATTCCGATAAAGAATCTACTTTTTTTAATTCCTCTTTTGTTTCAGATATTTTATTATCTAATTCTTTTTTAGCACTTGAAACGCTACTATTTAATGTAATAGTACCATTTTCTAAATTTGTAATTCCTGTATAAAGTGAAGTTGAACCTTCATTTAATTTATATAATCCATCTGTTAATGAACTTATTCCAGAATTTAAAGTTGTAAGTGATTCTATTGATTTTTCAGTTGCTTGTTTTTTTGCACTTGTTGCAACACTCTTAGCTACATTTTCACTAACTGTATTTGCAGTTTGTACGGAAGCTGTATAAGAAGCTTCAACAGCTGTATTATATATAGACATATATAGTATACTAGAAGAATCATTTAATTGACTTACTAAAGTATCTAATTGTATATATGAATTACAATAATTTTTTAAAGCTTCATTAACTGTTGAACTACTACAATAAGCTTTTACATCTGTAACACCATATGCAGATAATTGATTAAGTAATCCTTGTTCTATTTGTTTCATTTTTGCTTGATATGTTGATTTAACTGAAGCAACTGCTTTAACACCTATTACTTTTTTATAATCATCAGTAAATGTAGAGTTTACACTTCCATTAACTTGTTTTTTTATTGTATTAAGTGTTGCATTATCGATTGCTGCTGTATTATCATTTTTTAAACTTTCAATTGAAGCACTAAGTTTATCATTAATAGTTTTACTACCATTATAAGCACTTTCTATTCCTGATTTTAATGTTTCAGTACCTGTTTTAATTTCAGTTACTCCATTTTTTAATTTATTTGTTCCTTCTAATAAATTTCCAAAACCATCACTTATAGTATTTAAACTATTTGGAACTTCTTTTAGTTTATCTTCTAAAGAAGCAATGATTCCTGAATTTATTTCATTATCTAAACTTTTTTCAGCTGTTATAACAACTGTATTAATTATTTGACTAGATAAATAATTTGATTTTTGATTTGGAGAATATGTAATTGTAGGATGTACTTTTTCTACTTCCCCTGCACTTTTTATATTCTTTGAAAAATCTGATGGAATATTAATAACTGCATAGTATTTGCCATCGTTAAGACCATCTGTTGCTTCTTTTTCATTAACTACGTCTAGTTTTAATTTTTTAGAATCTTTAATACTGTTAACTAATGATTCACCTTTTTCTCCTTCGTCACTATTTATAATTGCTACTGGTAAATTATCGATGTTACCTTCACCATATGGATTCCAGTAAGCTTTTAAATAGAAAAAACTGTACATAAAAGGTATTATTAATACTGCACATATTATAATGTTTCTAAATAATTTGTTTTCTTTTACGTTTTTCTTTTTCATTATAAACCCTCCCTATTTAATTAATCCATTTTTTAGTATAGAAGTAATTTCTTTAGCAACTTTTTCTTCATTAATTTCTTCTCCATACTCAAATAAAACTGTTACAAATACTTTATATATTACAAATGATGTTAAATCTACATCGCATTCTATAATATTACCTTTATTTATTTCTTCTTTTAATACATCTTTAATATATTTAATAATATCATCATCATATAATTTTAAAAATGAAATATTTTGTAAATCATTTTTATCTTTTATTAAATTTCTTACTATTCCACTTTCTTTTCTAACTTTTAACATAACGATAATACTATTAGATAAATTATCTATAAAAGAACCTTTTTTCTTTTGTTTTTCTATTTTGTTTTTTATATCTAATAGTTCTTCTTCTATAAAGTATTTAAATAGTTCTTCCTTGTCTTTAAAGTAAGAATAAATTGTTTTTTTTGTAACATTTGCTTGTTTTGCAAGTTCATCCATTGACACTTTTTTATAGCCATATGAATTAAATAATTTTCGTGCTTCTTCAATTATTATATCTCTTTTATTCATATTAAAGCCTCCTATACTACTATACCAATTAGGTATACCAGTATAGTATATGCTTCTTGTAGAATTTTGTCAAGTTTAAAAAATAATAATAAAAAATTACTAACATAATTAGTAATTTTTATATAACATTTTAATCATTTACTACTGTTATTACTCTTTTTGCATTAGTTGTATTTCCTGATGGATCTTTTGCTGTATAAAGTATAACATATTTGCCTGGTATGTTACTTAATGAAGATTCATGGGTAACAGTAATATCTCCTTTTGAATTATCAATAGCATATACTCCCTCTTCAACATCGAACCCACTAATTTCTGATGCCTTTACGATATTATTTTCTGGAAAATATATTACAGGTGAAATTGTATCTCTTACAACAACAGTTCTTATGTTTGTAGTAGTTAATCCCTTATCAGTGACAGAATATATTAATTTATATGTTCCTAACTTTGAAGTATCAATTTCTCCCCCCTCATTATCATTTAATTTAATTTGAGGAGGATTCAGTGTCAAAGGACTACCTGTATTTGAATATGCTGTACCGCCTTTTTCTACATATTCTGTATTTATTTCAACATATTCTACATAATTACCATTTAATCTAATAACAGGTGCGTTCTCATTATTTTCCGTACTTTCTTCTTCTAAATCTATTATGTTTACATCATAACTATAAGAGTTATTTTCTCTTGATATAACAACATTGGATTCATTGGAAATTGTTAATTTTGTTTTAGCATTTATCATTTTTATTGGTAAAAGACCTTTTCTTTTTAGTTCTCCTACATAAAGCGTAATACTTTGTTTATCAGGTATAACAACATATTCTTTTATTACCATATCTTTTGCAGCAGCTATTATTTGTTCTTTTTGAAGATTGAAAGCTTTTTCTTCTGTTTTTCTTATATTATCCGTAACTAAAGGAAACGTAATAGCAAAAATCGCTCCAAGAATTATTATAACAGCTAGTAATTCTACTAAAGTAAATCCTTTCTTCATATTATACCTACTTTCTCTAATAATTATAACAAACTAGGATTTTTTTTACAATATAAAACACATATAAAATATGTGCTTATCTATTTTCCTCTATCCAAGAATTAATCATTTCAAGTGGCATATAACCATTTTTTTTAGAAATCATTTTACCATCTTTAAATATCATTAAAGTTGGTACACTCATGATTGCATATTGTTTGCAAAGGTTTGGTGATTCATCTACATCTACTTTTACTATTTTAACATCTTTTATTTGATCTAAAACTAAAGAAAGCATTTTACAAGGACCACACCAAGTTGCAAAAAAATCCACTAAAACAAATTCTTCATTAACTACTTCATTAAAATTATTATCATTAGCTATTATCATTATTATTCACCCTATATTTATTTAATATTTCTATTAACCTTTCTTGATTATTTGTTTTTATTTTTCCTTTTTCTACTAATCTATCTGCTGATTGTACGGAAATAATATTATATTTTAAGAACAAATCTAATGTATCTAAATTAAAATCATCAGAACTTGTACTAGAGTTATAATTATCTTTTAGTTCAATAAATTCATTCATAACAGATACTGTGTTATCAGCAAATTTATTCAAAATCGGAGTATTATTAAGTATTGCATTTTTAAATTTTGATTCTTGTAATAATGGGACATTAAATATTGGTAATGAAATTATATACAAAACTATAAATACTATTATATAATTTTGTACTAATCCAACTACAGCTCCACCAATTTTAGATGGTATACTTAATACTATAGTGGCTGCAAGTATTTTTTCAAATAATGATGTTACTATTAGTAATACTTTAAGTACAACCATAAATAACGCAAGTAAAACTAGGAATGCAATTAGTTCATATAAAGCTATATTTAGTACAGTCATTCCTTTAAATATTCCATCAAAATTAAAGAATGGTAAATTATTATATAAAATACTAGCTAAGCCATTTTTAAATAAGAAAGCCAAAACAACCGCAACTATAAAACCTAAAGCCTTTACAATTGACTTAGTAAATCCTCTTTTAAAACCTAACACAGCCCCAAACAAGACTATAATAATTATAGCTACATCTACTACATTCATAAACTACCTCCTATTAAATTATATTATAAATATCAAAAAAAATAAAGTAATTTGTTTTCTTTTATGGTAAAATAAAAATGTGGAGGTTATTATGACTATAACATTAAAAGTAAGTGATAACACTAAGAAAAAAATGATTGAATATTTTGAAGATAAAAAGAGAGAAAAGACACCTCAGTACGCTGTTTTTCAAGCTGATGAAGCTGATACAGTAGTTACTTTATATGAGTCTGGAAAAGCAGTTTTTCAAGGAATTTCTGCTGATATAGATGCAAATATGTGGAAGGAAGTGGAATCTCATTTAAATCCTAACAAAAAAATAGATATAACTAATGGTGAAAACAAAAAGAAAAAAGAAGAAACAAAAAAAGATCCTAAAGTTTACTATTGCAATTCAATTGGTTCTGATGAAGTAGGAACTGGTGATTACTTTGGTCCAATTGTTGTTACTGCATCTTTTGTTTCAAAAGAAAATATACCTTTTCTAGAAGAATTAGGCGTTAGAGATTCTAAAAAACTAACTGATGAAAAAATATTAGAGATTGTTCCTAAATTAATCAAAGTTATTCCATATGAAAGTATAATTCTTTCTAACAAGGAATACAATGAAAAATACAGTCATAATATTAATATGAACAAAATAAAGGCTATTATGCATAATAAAGTTCTATCAAAAGTTAAAAGTAAAAATTTTAACTATGATTATATTGTAGTAGATCAATTTGCTCAACCATATGTATATTTTAATTACTTAAAAGAAAGTACAAATGTTGTAAGAAATATTACATTTATAACTAAAGCTGAAGATAAATGTTTAAGTGTTGCTTGTTCTTCTATAATTAGTAGATATATTTTTTTAAAGGAATTTGATAAATTAAGTAAAAATCTAAATCTTTTACTTCTTAAGGGAGCAAGTGGTAAAGTCGATGAAATAGGAGTTAAAATTGTTAATAAATATGGATTTGATAAATTAAATGAAATTGCTAAGTTAAACTTTAAAAATACTGAAAAAATTAAAGAATTAATTTCAAAATAAAACAGACAAAAGTCTGTTTTATTTTATACCTAGTTTTTCTTTTAATAATTTTTCATATCTTTCCTGTAATAAATATATTTCCTTACTACTCATAAATAGTATTACTGCATTATCATACTCAAGTAACTTTTCTTCCATACCCTGTTCTATATATTCACCATTATCTAATTTATCAATTATAGTATAAGGTGTTATGCCCGGATAATCGTTTGGATCTTCTCTATCGTAATTGATATCCATTACATATGCTTTATCAGCTAAATTAAGAGCTTTAGCAAAATCGTCTGCAAATTCTTGTACTCTAGAAAAAGTATGTGCCTTAAATACAGCAATTATTTTTTTATCTGGGTACTTTTGTCGTGCAGCTTTAATTGTTACCTTTATTTCTGTTGGATGATGTGCATAATCATCTACAGTAACTATATCTCCAATGAACTTTTCTTTAAATCTTCTTTCAGCGCCTTTAAATGTCTTAAGTGATTTGGCAACTTCTTTTGAATCCATTCTTTCGTAATGACATACGGCAATTACAGCAAGTGCATTAAGAAGCATATGTTTTCCATAAAGTGGTAAATCAAAATGTCCATAATACTCATCTTCTATAAATACATCAAATTCTGTACCATCATTCCTATACTCAACGTTTTTTGCTTGAATATCATTATCATCTTCTAGACCGTAATAGTATATTTGAGGATTAACTTGTAATGTATGCATATATGGATCATCACCACAAGCTATAACCATTTTCGAAGCTTTATTAGCAAATTCATTATAAGCATTTATTATGTCATCTATTCCTTTAAAATAATCAGTATGATCTAAATCAATATTTGTTATTATAACATATTCTGGTTCATAAGCTAGAAAATGTCTTCTATATTCACACGATTCAAGCACAAATTTTTTGCTTTCTTTATTTGCTTTTCCTACTCCATCACCTATTATATAACTACAACCAACTGTATCTTCCAAAACTTTACTTAGCATTGCAGTAGTAGTAGTTTTTCCATGGCATCCTGATATACAAATTGTTTCAAATTTCTTTGTTAGTTTTCCAAGCATCTCTTGATATTCATATATTTCAAGCCCCATTTGATTTGCTTTTATTAGTTCTGGATGAACATTTAATTTTAAAGCTGGAGAATATACGACTATAGTATTTTTATCCATTGCATCATTTGGTTCTGTGTAAATTTTTATGTTACGCGCAACTAATTTATCTTCTGTAAACCTATGATCTTTGGCATCGTCGTAACCTATTACTTCATAACCTAAATCATTTAAAAAAAGTGCAAGAGCACTCATTCCAGCCCCTTTTATACCTGCTAAATAATATTTCATATCATTACTCTCCTTAAAACATTTTATGTAGTCAAGATCAATATATTACTATCGTTACATACTACATATAGTATATAATTTTTAGCTATATAAAGTCAATTATTGAAATAAAAGTTTTAAAAAAAGTTATATTTATTATAACTTATTTTCAAAACCACTTCTTTTAAATAATTTTTCTAAATCATAATTTGAATAAAATATAATTGTAGGTCTGCCATGTGGGCAATTAAATGGATTATCACATTTTCTCAAATCATTTATTAAACTTTCCATTTCTTCAATAGTAATATTCATATTTGCTTTAATAGCCATTTTACACGATAACATAGTTGCTATTTTTTCATTAAATTTAACTATTGAAAAATCTTTTTCTTTTTGAAGTATAACTTCTATTATTTTTCTTGTTTGTTCTTGTTCATAGTTTTTAAGAAGCCAAGTTGGATGAGCTTTTACTATAATTGAATTTATTCCAAATTCTTCTATTTTAAAGCCAATATTTCTAAGTAAATCTAAATTTTCTTTAAGTAAAACAAATTCATCATTTGAAAATTCAAGTGTCATAGGTATTAATAAATCTATTGAACTTTGTGTAGGATTTCCAAGTTTTTCTTTATACATTTCATAATTTACTCTTTCTTTTGCTGCATGTTGATCTATCATATACATACCTTTTTCATTTTGGCAGATTATATATGTACCATGCACTAATCCTACAGGATATAATTCTGGAAGTCTATTTTCTTTTTCTACTTCTTCTTGTTCTATAAAGCTATCATTTATAACAAGTGTTTCAGATTCGTTTGCATATATATTTTCATTATTTAATTCATCATTTGAATCAAATAAATCAAATTTAGTTTCACTTTTATATTCAGTTTGAACATCTTTAACTCTATCCAAATCTAGTTTGATTTCTTCATATATTTTTTTAGGTTCAACTTCTTCTTTATTTACTTCTATATGTGGAATCAAATTTCTTTTATGTAACTTTTCTTTTACCATGTTGCTTATTAACGCGGTAAGTTCTTCTAATTTAGAAAATTTTATATCCATTTTAGTTGGATGAATATTTACATCAACTAATATTGGATCTACTGTTATACTAAGAACAACTATAGGGTATCTATTATCCGGTTTAAACGAATGATAACTATCATTTACAACTCTATTTATTTCAGCATTTTTTACAACTCTATTATTTACAAGTGTAATCATATTTGTCCTACTAGAACGATGAACCTCTGGTAGACTTATATATCCTTCTACTATATAATCAGCATTTTCTGCATTTACTTTTATCATTTTTTTAGCAACTTCTACACCATATATATCTTTTATTGTTTTAAGTAAATTTGATGAACCATCAGTTGTTAACAAAATATTTCCATTATTTATTAAAGTAAAACGTATATCTGGATGAGAAAGTGATAATTTATTTATATACTCTGTCACATTTGCAAGTTCAGTATATAGACTTTTCATATGTTTTAAACGTGCGGGTGTATTATAAAATAAGTTTCTTACTGAAATTGATGTACCTTTTTTTGAATCAGATGGTTTTACTTCCAATATTTTACCACCACTTATTTCAACAATTGTACCAACTTCACCAGTTGATGTTTTAAGTGTTACATTACTAACACTGCATATTGCTGCTAAAGCCTCTCCTCTAAATCCTAGTGTTTCTATATGATATAAATCATCTTCACATCTTATTTTACTTGTTGCATGTCGTGAAAAAGCTAATACAGCATCATCTTTATCCATTCCTTTTCCATTATCCGTAATTTTAATTTCTTTTGTTCCTGCATCTGTTAATTCAACTTTAATTTCATTTGCGCCTGCATCAATACTATTTTCTACTAATTCTTTTACTACTGATGAGCATCTTTCAACAACTTCACCAGCAGCTATTTTATTTGCAAGTAATTCATCCATTACTTTTATTACTGCCATACTATCACCTACTATTTTAATTACATATATATTTTAACATTTTTTATTTTTTTTCACTATATCTTTTTTATTAGTTGTTTAAAGTTTTTTATCTCATATGTAGGTATATAACATGTATCATTTACTATACCTTTCTTGTTATACCAACATGTATCTATACCATATAAATTTCCACCCTTTATATCAGAATGTAATGAGTCTCCTATTATTAATACTTCTTCTTTATTTTTTAAGTTTAACTTTTTAAATAAATAATCATAATATTCTATAGATGATTTTGAATAGCCACAATCTTGTGCTGATACAATATCTAAAACAATGTGTAATATTTTTATTTGTTGTAGTTTTTTTATAGCTTGTTTTCTATTTCCATTTGTTGAAATAATAATATCTGAAAATTTATTTAAAAGAATTAAGTTATTATCATAATTTTCTGTTTTTTTTACTTTTTCTGCTAACATACTTTCATAATATAAATACATTTTACAAGCAAAATTATAGTTAATATCAAAAAAGCTTTTAATTAGTTCTATCCTTAATAATTCAATTTTATCTATTGAAGAAATATTTGAATTCTCATTTTTTTCTTTGGTTATATTTTCCCAATAATAAAGCTCATATTTTTTAAAATCTTCATATGTTAAATTTGTTTTAAATTTAAATTTTTTTAACATTTGGTTAAATGCATAACTTGTTGAATAATCATATTCTATTAGTGTATCATCTATATCTAATAATAAATATTTATACATATTTCCCCCTAGTTATTCAAATTATTTAAAAAATTTTTTAAGTTTTTTGAAACATTCATAGGAAGTATTTCAGATAATTCTTCTATAGAAGCCTGTTTCATTTTTGAAATAGTTTTGTATTTTTTTATAAGCAGATTCCTTCTTTTTTGACCTATTCCCTCAATATTATCAAGTATTCCTTCTAATGAACCTTTACTCCTAATTTGTTTATGATAATTTATTGTATAGTTATGTACTTCATCTTGCATTCTTTCTAAGTAATAAAATAAATTACTTTTTTTATTAATTTTTATTTCTTCTATTGGATCGTTTGCAAGTAAAGCCGATGTTGCATGTTTATCATCTTTTTTTAAACCTATTACTTTTATATTTAAATTAAGTGATTTTATAACTTCACGTGCTACATGAATCTGTCCTATACCACCATCTACTATTATTAAATCAGGTCGTTCTAAATTATCTTTTAATACTCTAAAATATCTTCTATAAATTACTTCTCTCATTGTATTATAATCATCATTTTTATCAAAACTTATTTTAAACTTTCTATAATCGTTTTTACTTGGAATACCATTTTTATATACTACCATACCTGAAACGTTGTAATTTCCAAAAAGATTTGAATTATCAAATAATTCTATTCTATCTAATTTTTCTAGTTTTAATATATTTTTTAATTCTTCATTTGCTTGATATGTTCTTTGTTCATTTTTTTCTATTAAATCAAACTCTTCATTAAGTGCGATTTCTGCATTCTCATTTGCCATTTTTATTAAATTTAATTTTTCTCCTTTTAATGGAACTCTAACATTTACTTTAAGAAATGATTCTAGTAATTCTTGATTTGCTTCACTAGGTACAAGTATTTCTTTTGGAAGTATTACTCCGATTTGATAAAAATTAGCTATATAACGTGTTAATTCCTCATCTTCATTATCTATTAGTGGAAATATTGATTTATGTCTTTCAAGTATTTTCCCACTTCTTATAAAAAATACTTGTATACTAATATATCCTTTATTAACATAAAAACCAAATATATCTCTATCTATATTATCTTTTATTTCTACTTTTTGTTTTTTTAATGTAATATTTATATAATCAAGTAATTCTTTTAATTCTTGAGCTTTTTCAAATCTTAAATTGTCACTTTCTATTTTCATTTCTTTTTTTATTTCTTCTATTACTTCAGAATCATCACCTCTTAAAAATTTTATTATATCTGTTTTCATGTCTTTAATTTTTTCTTCATCTATAGTATTTGTACAATAACCTAAACATTGACCTATGTGATAATAAAGGCAAGGTTTTTTATTATAAGTTTTACATTTTCTAAGTGGATATATTCTATTTAATAATTCAACTGTTTTTTTAGCAGCATACACATTTGGATATGGTCCATATAAATTGTTATGATTTTTTTTTCTATTTACATTTCTAACTACAAGTAATCTAGGAACCTTTTCGTTTGTAAGTTCAATATATGGATAGCTTTTATCATCTCTTAATAATATATTATATTTAGGATCATATTTTTTTATTAAATTAAGTTCTAGTATTAATGATTCTGTTTCACTACCAACTATTATATATTCAAAATCAACTATTTCACTTACTAGTTTTCCTGTTTTTCCAGTATGCGTTCCTCTAAAATATGAACTAAGTCTATTTTTTAATTTTTTTGCTTTACCAACATATATTATTACATTATCTTTATTTTTCATTAAGTAACATCCAGGTTTGTTTGGTACTAATGAAAGTTTTTCTTTTATCATACTATCACCTCATTTTTTGTTAATGCTTAATACATTTTAATTACAAATAATAATATTATTATAAATATAGAAATAGTTATTATATTATTTTTAATAAAATTTATTAGTGAAAAATTTACATCTTCATCTAATACTACATCTACTTTTTTATATATTTTATTTTTATATGATATATCTATATATCCTATTTTTGTATCTTTTTTCATACCATAGTTTAATTTTTCTATACCATTATAATTAATTTTAATTTCATTTTTATCATAATCGTTTGGTAAATATAATAATATTGGTTCTTTTGCTTTTATTTTTTTTACAGTTTTTGGATCGTTTTTTATTTTTAGTTCTACTAAGGTATCATCTTTTTTTATTATTTCTTGATATTTATAATTTTGAAAATAATAATTATATATATTTATTGCATCCTTTACATGATTGCTACCATTTATATCTGCATTTGTAGTAACTAATAAATATTTTATATTATTGTTTTCATCAAGTGCTATAGAAGCTAAACATCTACCTGCACCATATGTAAATCCAGTTTTACCACCTAATATATAGTTAACACTTGAATCTATAGAATTTGCTATAGAAAATACTGTGCTATAAACAGTTTTAGACTTATCTTTAAATGTATATGATTTAGAAAAAAATATTTCTTTAAATTTTTCATTTTTCATAGCCTCATTTAATAATATAGCAACTTCATCTACTGTAGAATGTTGTTTTTCATCATCTAAACCTATTGGATTTTCAAAAACTGTATTTTTTAAATTTAGTTGTTGAGCCTTTTTATTCATTAATTTAACAAAGTCTTCTTCATTTCCTGATATAGAATATGTAAGTCCTCGTACTGCATCTGCTCCACTAGCTAAAAAAGCTGCATATAATAAATCGTTATATGTTACATTTTGATTTTCTTTTAATCCAACAACTGCTAAATTTTGTTCTCTTAAACCTGAAAGCATATTTGATGTAATAGTAACATTTTTATCATAATCTGAAATATTTTCTATTGCAACTAAAACAGTCATTATTTTAGTAAGACTTGCTATGCTTGTTTCTTGATCTTTATTTTTTTCAAATACTACTGTATTATCATTTAAATTATACATTACGGCATTTTTACTATTTATATCAAGTCCATATGTATTTGATATAAATGTAATAAAGGTTGCAAATAATAAAATTATTTTTTTCATATTTTCTCCATTTACATATTTATTTAATATTACTAAATTAATTATACTCTATATAAGATAATTTTTATAGGTTATGTAAAAAAGGTTACTTATAAATCAAAATTATCTTTTAATTAAATGATATTCATTTCATTTAATTTTAAAGCTAAAAAGATTATATCATTATTTTATATAAAATAGTTAATTTATATAAAAAAAGAATTTTATTTTATATAATAAAATTCAAATATGTTTTTATATATCCCCAGTATATATTTTTTTCATTATTAAGTTAACACTTGATACTACAACATTTGATGTATCTTCTTCACCTAATATATCAACTGTAGCTTGTAAAATTGTTGCATCTTCAAATCTGAAAAGTATAGTTTGGGAAAAGCTCATTTGTTTTCCATCGCCGGCTTCTAATTTAAATACAGTATCTTTAAGTGCTGCTCCTTCACCTGTTTTAATGTAAAAAGTTGCACCATGTGTATCATCTGCTTTTTCTATTAGGCCTGAAAAAGTAATTTCATAAATTCCTGGTTGTACTTCTATTTGACTTTCACTTGGTAAAGAAAAATATGGAGATACGCTAGGAATAAACCAAGTATCTTCAAGATTCATTGCACCAGATATAACTGAATCTTGAAAACTTGTAAAAAATATACCCTCGTTTGAAGATACAGCAATAGGCCCAATTGGTCCTTGCATTCCTTGAGGACCTGTCATGCCCGTTGGACCTTGAGGTCCAGTTGGTCCAACTATTTGATAGCCTATTCCAGCACATAATAATTTATTTCTAAGTTTTATATTTTCTTCCAATTCTTGATATTTATATAAAGACATTAAAAAATACCTCCTATCATAATATATAAGAAAGTATTTTTATTGTATAAATCAAATGTTTGGTATATTACTTATTTTTTAATATAAAATTATATGAATCTTTACACATTTCTTCAATAGTTTTAGTTGTTTTAAAATTTAGCTCTTTTAATGCATATGATGTATCTGCATAACATGCATCAATATCTCCAGGTCTTCTATCTGTAATTTTATATTTTACATCTATATTATTTACTTTAGAAAATGCATTTACAAGTTCTAAAGCACTGTAACCTTTTCCAGTACCTAAGTTATATGCATCACAAATATTTTCTTTTAATATTTTTTCTATTGCTTTTATATGTCCATTAGCTAGATCAACAACATGTATATAATCTCTTACACCTGTTCCATCAATGGTGTTATAATCATTACCAAATATATTTAAGCATTCTAATTCTTTGTTAGCTACTTTTACAATATATGGCATTAAATTATTTGGTATATCATTTGGATTTTCTCCAAGTAATCCTGATGGATGTGCACCTATAGGATTAAAATATCTAAGTATAGCTATACTCCATGTATTATCTGATTTATATAAATCTCTTAGTATTCCTTCAATCATTAATTTTGTTGTTCCATATGGGTTAGTTGTTGAAAGCGGAAAATCTTCTTTAATGGGTAATGAATCAGGTTTACCATAAACAGTCGCACTAGATGAAAAAGCTATTTTTTTGCAATTATATTCATTCATAACTTCTAATAAAGAAAGGGTTGAATCTATATTATTTCTATAATACATAAGTGGTTTTTTTACTGATTCTCCAACAGCTTTGTATCCAGCAAAATGTATAACGGCATTTATTTGATTTTCACTAAATATTTTATTTAATATTTGCTTATCACAGACATCTCCTTCGTAAAATTTAAAATCTTTTTTTGTTATTGTTTTTATTTTTTCAATAACATATTTTTTAGAATTTGAAAAGTTATCTATTACTACAACTTCATAATTATTATTTAAAAGCTCAACAACAGTATGGCTTCCAATATATCCAGTTCCACCAGTCACTAATATTTTCATAATACCTCCTATAAATTATCAATTTGATCTTTTAAAGTATGAACTTTATTTAAACTTTCTTTTTTACCAATTATAATTAAGTTGTCAGAATCTATACAAAAAATATCTTCAACATCCAATAATACAATCTTTTTATTGTTGCAATAAACTATATTATTATTTGAATCGATTATTTGAACATTCCCTTTCACAATATTATTATTTTCATCTTTTGGTAGATAACGTTCAATCGAATTCCAAGTACCAATATCATCCCAACCAATATTAGTAGGTATTGTATATACATTTTTTGATTTTTCCATAATTGCATAGTCAATTGATATTTTTGTACAATCGTTATATGCCTTATTCAAAAATTCATAATATTTTGGATTTGAAAAATCTGGTAAATTTATTAGCAAATTATACTCATTTGGTATATTAACTTTGCATTCTTCTAGCATATTTTTAACATTAAAAATGAACATTCCAGCATTCCACAAATATTTTTTACTTTGATAATATTCATTTGCTAATTCCAAATTTGGTTTTTCAACAAACTTAGAAACCTTTAATACTTTGCTACTGCCTGGTTCAAATTTTATATATCCATAACCAGTTTCAGCTCTCGTAGGTTCAATCCCTATAGTAACAATTGCGTTTGTATTATTATTTACAAACTCATTAGCCAAAACTATATCATTTATAAATTTTTCTTCATTTTTTATATAACTGTCTGAAGAAATACAAACAACATTTGCATTTTTATAAATGTTCCTAATATATATGGTAGACAACAAAATACATGGTGCAGTATTCTTAGAACAAGGCTCAGTTATAATATTTAAATCTTTTATATCAGGTATTTGTTTTTTTATTTTATCTATATAATTATAATTTGTTATTATAAATATTCTATCACTAGGAATCAATTTATTGATTCTTTCATATGTCATTTGCAACATAGATTTTTCATTTAACAGTGATAAAAATTGTTTTGGATTGTCAGGTGTAGACTGAGGCCAAAATCTAGTACCAATCCCACCTGCCATTATTAAGGCACATAACATACTATTTCTCCTTCTTTTTAACAAATGATGGTTTTCCGTTTATATATTTAAAGAAACCAAACGAATAAATTATTCTCTTAAATCTTGCTTTATTAAATTGTTTAAATAGACGATATATGCCTTCTAATCCTAATTTACTGATTTTTTCTGGTGCTCTTTTAATTTTGCCAGAAACGAAGTCAACAGTTCCACCACTTCCAATAGCAAATTTAACACCTAACTGTGTCAATTCTTTTAAATTATCTCTCATAAAAAATTCTTGTTTTGGAGCACCAAATCCAACAAAAATTATATCTGGTTTTGATTTTTTTATATGAGACATACAATCATCTACAAATTTTTTAGAAAACGGATAATCTTCATATGAAGGTGAATAACCATCTACTTTTATTCCATATTTTTCTTTTACATTTAACACTGCCTGAGCATTTGAATCTTCTTTTCCCCCCAAGAAGTACAATTTCATGTTATTTTTTTTCGCATATTCACAAAAATCATATACAATTTCACTGCCAGATAATTTTTCTACTTTTTTAAATTTCTTATCTTTTAATCTAGCAAATTTTAATGGAACTTGTCCATCTATAGTAGCATAATTAGAATTAACAAAATCATACAAATCTTTATTAGTATTTGCCAATCTAATAATTTGTGCATTTAATGTTACAATACACTTAGTTTTTTCATTATCTATTTTAAATAAATCTTTTTTATTTTTAATATTTATATTTAAATTACAATATTTCATAACTCTATTATAATGAAACTATATTTCATTATACCTCCTTTACCATATTTTTTATATCAGAATAATATTTTTCAAACATCAGTTTTAATTGTAATAATTCATTTAAATGTCCACTAGTTGATGAAATAAATAATACCTTTTTCATATCATATAACACCTTCTTATATCATTATAACAAAAAAGAAATATAATTAAAATATATTCCTTAAAATAATTATTTAAAAATATAATTTTCCATGCGGTAGTTGTCAATAACACTTAAATATTTTTAAATAGAACCGTACTTTTATCATACAGATATCTTAGACCAGCTAATAATATATCACATATCTTTTTTATAATAACAGCAAAAAATATTGAAAGTAATATAATTAAAACAATGTTAATAAACAAATTTTTTGTTAAAAATAGGACAGAAAATGAATTCAGTATAAAAATTTGATGAACTAAATATATATAATATGAATATTTATCTGAAAATGAAAATACTATGTTATTTTTAATATTAAATTTGCTTATTGTTTTATATAATATAATAAATAAGACTGACCCTAACATTACATGACCATAATTAGTAATAATTTTAGCATGCAAATTAAATATATTTGGAAGGAGAATTGGTATTTTTTCTTGATATATAATTGCATACGGAATTATAAGCAAGAAAGAAATGAAAATAAAGAATACAAAAGTTTTGTCTTGCTTTATAGTTTTACAACACTTACTATAAAAATATCCAATTATAAAATTGTTTATCCAACTTATTTCTATATTAACAATTCCGTATTCTTGGAAAAGTTGCATAAAAAACATAAATATTAAAAAGTACATAAAATTCTTTTTAAATTTATTTGTTTTAAAAAGAATTTGTAAAACTGGTACCAATATATAACATAATAAAATGTAACTAACAAACCAAGTATGTGAAAGGATTGATATATTTCCGGTAAATCCACCAAAACCAATAATACATCCAAATATTTTTTTTAAAGAATATTGCCTTTTTAATAAAACAAATTCAAGTAATAATGATATTATAAAAACAATTATATATGGGAATAGTATTTTTTCCATTCTTTTTTTATAAAATTCTTTAATATTACTAATTTTCTTTTTTCCATATAAAAAGCCAGACACAAAAAAGAATAATTGGACACCAGTATTAATCCAAAAAGCAAAATTATTATTTAAACCTTGCAATATATGACAACTAATTATCATTATCATGGAAATTAATCTTATAATTGAGATAGAATAATCTTTATTATTCATGTAAACCACATCCAGCAATTATTATACCACGTATAATGTAAGTAAGTAAATTTAAAAGTTGAAACTTTTTGATATTTTATGAATTTTCAATTGGAAGTAATTTTAAACTAAATAAAAGAATTAAGTATAATTATAGTATAATATTATTTAAATTTCTTTGTGGTTATAATAAATGAAAAGTGAAAATATAAAAACACTTAAATAAAAATAATAGGAGAACTATTTTTCAATATATTTCACATGATAAAAAATTAATTGGAATAATTATGATCCCAAGGTTATTTTCAAAGAAGTTGAAAAATAGGAATCCTATTGATTACACAAATCAAACGGAAGGCAAATACACTAAACTTAACCACTAGACATATGTTTACACTAACTGTAAAAAAAGATATAGAAATTGTCCTCTTGTTAAATTTATATATGATTCAAGTTTTGTTCAAAGAAAAACTGATGTTATTAATTTTAGAAAAGTTATTGATTTAACTACAGAAAAATTTGAAGAATTATATAAAAACATTAAAAAAAGGCGATGAAAATAAATCTATTTGTCAAATAAAAATACGTCAATAATGGTTATTTAAAAACTAAAAGAATTGATTTATCCATGCTGTTAAATATAAAAAAAGAAACACAATAAAAATTATGAATACACTAACAATAGAATTGATAGAAGTAATCATACTTAAAATTTACGAATAATATTGAATTATAGAATCCACTATTCTTTTGCTGGCATTACCATCACCATAAGGATTAGAAGCCTTGCTCATTGAATCATATACATTCTTGTCATTAAGAAGTTTTTTTGCTTCTTTATAAATTACATTTTCATCGGTTCCGACCAACTTCAACGTTCCTGCTTCTATACCCTCAGGTCTTTCTGTAGTATCTCTTAAAACTAGTACCGGTTTCCCTAAAGATGGGGCTTCTTCCTGTATTCCACCACTGTCTGTCATAATTATATAAGATTTATTTATAAAATTGTGAAAATCAAAAACTTCTAATGGTTCTATCAATTTAACCCTACCACAGTTTCCCAATACTTCGTTTGCTATTTCTCTAACTATCGGATTTTTATGAATTGGGTATACTACTTTAACATCATCAAATTCATCAATGATTTTTTTTATTGCTTTAAATATTCTGTACATTGGTTCACCAAGATTTTCACGTCTATGTGCAGTCAAAAGAATCATTCTATCTTTTCCTACCCAATCTAAAACTTCGTTTGTATAATTATCTGATACAGTTGTTTTCATTGCATCTATTGCTGTATTACCTGTGATAAAAATTCTATCTTTATTTTTACCTTCTTCAAGTAAATTATTTGCACTTAATTTAGTCGGTGCAAAATGTAAATCAGCTAAACAGCTTACCATCTGTCTATTCATTTCTTCTGGATAAGGTGAATATTTATCATATGTTCTAAGGCCTGCTTCTACATGCCCAATATCAACCTGATTATAAAAAGCTGCAAGGGCACCCGCAAATGTTGTTGTCGTATCACCATGAACTAATATAATATTTGGCTTTACTTCTTTAATAATATCTTCCAAACCTTGAATTGCACGTGTTGTTATATCAGTTAAAGTTTGTCCTTGATGCATTATATTTAAGTCGTAGTCTGGTACAATTTCAAAAGTGGTTAAAACTTGATCCAACATTTCTCTATGTTGAGCAGTTACACAAACTATACATTCAATTTCTTTTCTTTTTTTTAATTCTTTAACAAGTGGAGCCATTTTTATTGCTTCTGGTCTTGTTCCAAAAATAGTCATTACTTTAATCATTTTAAATTCTCCAATCATAAACTAAACAATTTATCAATACTTTCCAAAATAGCTTTATTATAATTATCTAATGTATTTATTTTCTTATTTTTTTTAACAGTTTCTCGCAAAGGTTCTATTATATTATCATATCCATCAACATCTTCAACATATTTTTCTAAATGTTTTGGTATAAATAATTCTAATCCTAACGTTTTTGCCTCTAGAATTACCATTCCTTGTCCTTCATATCTTGACATTAATATAAATCCATCCATTTGACTCATATAATTAAAAGGATTTTTTTGATTACCTAAAAATGTTACGAAATCAGATAATTTATTTTTTTTAACAATATTATTAAGGATATTTCTTTCTGGACCATCGCCAATAATATATAAGTGAACATCCTTACGATACTTAATTAATTCATTTATTTTATAAATCAATATATCAAAACCTTTTTGATAACATAATCTCCCAACAGACACTAAATTATACTTACTACTATCAACTTGAAAATTCAAAGGCAACTTGCTTTTCTCAATTATTTCTTTTGTATCTATAAAATTTGGAATAATAAAGAAATTCCCTTTTATATTTTTATTAACTCTTTGAAATGGTTCGATAACACCAGACGAAACTCCGACAAATTTATTAAAATAATAATACTTTCGCTTAAAGAAATGATGTAACACTTTGTATTTAGGCTCACCTTTCAATTTTTCTGAAACATCATTATGTATCCACATGATTTTAGATGTGGCACCAGTTAAAATTGCACAAAGTGCAGTATGATTTTGATAACTATCAAAATCTATTGCAATATCATACTTTTTTATGCATTTTTTATATTTTGAAGTAAACAAAATTTTAAATATATTAAAATATAAAAATTTAGATAAAAACATTGGCTTAGGCAAATATATAACTTTTATATTTTTAGGAATTTGTTGCTCAAAAAAATTACTTTTTTCAAATAGATATAAATCAATTTCACAATTTTTATTTTTATAATTATTAAGTAAATTAATAAGAGATTTTTGAATTCCTCCTACATTTAAATTATCACTAAAAATAGCTATTTTCTTCATTTTTTACTTACCCCTATTAGTTATATATTTTGCAAATCTTTCAGCTTTATTTTTTGTATTAATATTAAGTTTTAAAAATTTATTGATTTTTCTTGCAAGAGGTTTTTTTTCATCTAACCAAGTTCCAGTAAATACATGTATAGAAACAGAATCTTTAGAAGGATTACATAAAATATTATCAGGATATACAACTATGTCATCCTTTAGCACTTGATATTTATTTCCTATTTTACATCCAAATTCATCTATTAAAATATCTGATACTAAAATAGTATTATTATCTTCAAACTTAAAACTATACTTCTCTAATTCATCATAATGTTTCAAAACGGCTTTAAGTAAAGGATGATGTTTTTCCGCACCAAACACTGCTGTAAATGGAAATTTAGGGGTTTCAAATCCAACAAATGCACGATGATTTAAAAATTTATCAAAATTATCTAATATTAAAACATCTGTATCCAAATAAATACCACCCTCATTATAAATTACATAAGCTCTAATATAATCACTCACATAAGCCCACTTTTTTGCTTCATATGCAGCTTTACAAAACGGATGCGAATTAATATCAAAATTTTTTTCATTCCATTCAATTATTTCATAATCCTTTAAATGTGGAAGCCAAGTTTTCATACATTTTTTTATATCTTTTGGTTTATCTTTTCCACCTACCCAGACATAATGTATTTTTTTTGGTATCATATTTACTCCTCCTTATTACAATTACTAACACTATAATATAATAAAATTAATGATAAAGTCAAATATATTGAAACCGCTGGTGCAGAAATAACATGTCCAACTAATGTAGATATGACAATACCTAAAACGAATGATATTAAATAATGACATGTTAATAATTTAATAGTTTTAGTTTTAAATATTTTCAATAGTATTTCGATAAAGATTAATATTGAAGGTAAATAAATAAGGATACACCCTATAATTCCAAATCTAAATATAGAATCAAATGGATCCATTTCAATCAAAGTTATTGATAATTTACTATCTTTACCTTTATCAAATGAAAAGCCAAAAAGATAGTTAATAACCGGTTGTTTCCTCATATAAAGCAAGTTTTCCTTTAAATAATTATCTCTATTACTTAATATTTTATTTATAAACTTTTCAAAATCACTTTTTTCATCATTAACAGGAATAAAACTATTAAAATTCTCTTTAACTGGACAAGACATATTAACATATTTTTTGTGTGGAGTAACCCTGAAATTTTCAAAATGATTAATGATTTTATCTCCACCAAATAATTCTATAAATATGATGATTAATAATATTATTATATTAAATAATACTTTTTTATTTTTCTTAATAAACGAAATTGCACATACAAAAAATTGTACTATGATAACCGATACTAACGACGTTTTAGTTCCTATTGAAATCATTACTATACACAACAAACACATAAAAACCAAATTTAACATATTATATAATTTTTCACCCTTATTAAAATATAATAAAGATATAGGCAAGGCTATTGTAATAATTGCAGACATCTCATTTGCAGAGTAAAACCACCCAGAAAAGCCTCTAGATTCTATTCCATATGAATAAAAAGAAGTGCCTGTAAAAATAGAAATTAATATAATTATAATATAAAGCATTAAGTTTATAAAAAACAATTTATTATAATTATTTAATTCGATTTTTAATGATTTAAATAATATAAATAATGATATAAGGGTTATAGGAAAATAAAAATATTTAACAAAATATACAATTATTTGAGATAATGATACATCATTTGAATAATGTAACAAAAAATATATAATAAAATATAAAAATAAGCATATAAAATAAATGAACAGTCTTTTTTTACCTAAAACAATATTTTTATTGATAAAAATATTATATAAAATATACAATATAGAGAAAAGTAAAAAAGCACCTCTAAAAATGAAACCTATACTATAATTAATATTCGTATAGCGTATAGTAAGTGAAGTAATACAATCCAATATTGGTTGTAACAATATGAAGATTTTAAGTAATTTTTCTATTGTATTTTTTTTCATTAAAAATTTATTTTTCAATTTCAATGGATACATCATAATATATATCCATAAATTTTAATATATTCTTTACAATTTCATAATCTTCTTTAGTTACAACCACCTTGTCAAAACCTAAACTCATTTCTTTAAATAAAACATTATAAATATCAGGTAACTCATTTTTTAGCATTAAATTATTAAATTTTCTCATATCACTTCCATAAAATAAATCATTATTAGAAATATTGTTCAATTTTATAGTTCTATTATTTTTATTTTTATAAAAATTTAATATTGAAACATAATATGGGTATTTATATAAATCGTTATTTTTAATACGTTTTTCTATTGCAAATTTTATTATATTATATTTATCATTACTTTCTTTTTTAATATATCTTACATGATAATTCAATCCTAGTTTATTAAATGACCTATATAAAAAATATTGAAATTTATAGTTAGGAACATTAAAATGTTTTAATAACGATATTAAGGTTCTAAGTTCACCATTTAAAACATTCAAAACTCCCACTTCATTATTAATATAGTTACCTTCGAATATTCTATATTTTATAAACTTAAAATCAACTTTCTCAACATTAAGCATGCTAATATTATTATCTTCAACACAAAGCCAGTAAGGCATATTCCAAGTCAAATAATTGACAAAAACTTTTTTAAAGAAAACTTCTTTTCTCCAAAAAGCAAAATCTATATACAATTGTCTCCCAAGCCATAATGTTTGAAGTGCCAATTCATCATCACTATTCTTATATTTTCTAATTTTTTGTACACCAATATTATTTGAATTACCATCTATTAAATCTAAATCACCTAGTATAGCATCACAATTATTTTTTTCAAAATATTTTGCAGCTTTTTCAAAAACAAATTTATCTGTTAACAAATCGTCCGAATGTAATATATACACTAAAGAATTATCTTCTTCTATATACTTCATACCATTTTTAATTGCATTTAATTGATCGGCGTTTTCTTGATAAATATATTTTATTTTACCCATTAATTCTTTTTCTTTTATAAAACTCTCAACTATTTGTCTAGTATCATCTTTTGAACCATCATCAACTATAATTAGATTCCAGTTATTATATGTTTGCATAATAACTGAATTCAATGTTTCAATTATACTTTTCCCATCATTATAAGTTGGCATTAATATATATATTTTCATTTCTCATTTCTCCTTAAAATAACATCATAAAAAGTATCTGGACTAGTAACAGTTTTTTTCTTGTATGATAGTTTATGAATTTTATTACTTTCTTTTAGCTCTTGATAAAATTTGTTATCAAACTTATTACATAAATTTTCTTGTAGTTCATGTATACGCTGATTATTATACTCTATGGAATCAAATTTTAAGCGAATTAAATTATTTTTGTTATAACATAACGCTATGAAATAATCTATAAGAAAATAATCAATTAATAATTCTTCTGACTTCCAATATTCTTCAAATAAATTACACATTGTTTCATAAAGCAAATTGTTTGATCCGCCTATAAAAAAGCCACACCAATTTCCTTTAGATATACTAGTTTGTTCATTACATTCAAATTTAACGGTATAAAATTTGTCAAAATTTCCTTTTTCAAACAAATTATCAGTAAAGAAAATTGTAGAATCTATCCAAAATCCACCATACTTGCGTAAAAGATTAAACCTTAATATATCAGAAAAATAGGTTAATGATATAACTCCAGAATCCATTTTTTGCTTAATAAATTTAGGAATATTATAGTATTTGCTAATATTATTTTTATCAATAATTACGACCCTTTTATCACCAGAATATTTTTTTATACTTTCAACACACTTTTGCACTATAAAAGGAGCTGAATCTATGCCTTGCCACCAAAAAACCCAAATAATATTACTGGAAATATCGGATGAAAAATCATTGTAATTTTTATTGATTATATATGAATATTTTTTACTCAAATAATTCATTATTAGCATATTCTTTCTTATAATTAGTTTATTTTTCATTTTTGAAAATAGATTTAATTTATTAAAAATAAGTACAAGTGCGTTTGTAAAATACAATTTATAACCAAAAGACTTTATATATTTGAAACCATTTTTTTTCATTCAATAACCTCCTAATTACTCTTAAAATGTTTTTTATTTTTTAACATATATATTCCTCTATTAATTAACATTCTAAACGATTTATAAAATAAATAAAATATTAAAAACAAGCATATAAAAATAACAACTGAGAATATTAACACTAAAATAATCCATGAAAAAACATTTGTTATATTCAAATTAATAATATTATATAACGATATAAAGCCTAATGATATAAATATGACAGAACAATATAAAATAAAATATTCGTAACTAGATTTTTTAAACTTATTTTTATAAATATACATTGCATTTTGAACAAAAGTTGTAGACATTTTAGAAACAACTGTTCCTATTAAAACACCAGCTATCCCTAATTTATTTACTAACAAAATTGATATAACTACATTTAAAATAGCTTCAGCTATAGTTGATACTTTTGTTTCTTTAAATAAACCAACTCCATTAATAAAAATTGCAATTGGTTTTTCCGCAATAATTTGAAATGCTGAGAAACAGAATAAAAATAAAACAAAATTATTCACAACATATTGTTTTCCAATCCAAAATGTTATTAAACTATTTAAGAAACCATATAACATTATAAATACGAAACTCGCAATAAAAAGCAAAAATATATTAAGTTCAGTGAAAACGCTAAAAGTTTTTTCTTTGCTTTCTTTAAAGAAGACATTTGCAAAACTTGGTGTTATTGATGACGTCACCAAATATACAGTATCTGTAATAAATTTAGTAATATATACATATGATGTATATATTATTACACTTATTGGATTTATAAATGCAGAAATCAAAATTATATCTGTATTTGAATTTAATAATCCAGCAATTTTTCTCCAAATAACATCCTTTGTTCCTTTTAAATATTTCAAATCAAATGATTCATCATTTTTTAACCATGGATACATTTTATATATTTTATGATTTACAAATATATCAATAAAAATTGTAATAAATATTCCAGGTATAATAACAAAGAAATAATCAATTCCTAGTAATACTAAAATTATTTCAATTAAGCTTTCTATAATTTTAATGCTTTTTATATAGTGATTAACTTTATATATTTTTTGATCAGCTTCTAAAACATACCTTGGAGCGACAAAAAAATAATCAACTACATTTCTAAATATAAATATTATAAATATAATTTGCATATACATAGAAGAAATTTCAGCTTTAGTAAAATATTTAACAAAAAAACTTAATACAAATGCTATTAGCATCATTAGCAAACCAATTACTTTATAAAACTTTCTTGATGTACTATAAATTTTATTAACTTTTTCGTAATCTTCTTCGGCAAATGCGTTGTATAACTGCTTATTAATTATAAGTCCAAAACCAATGTCAGTTATAACAATATAACTAAAAATTTGATAAAATAATTGGTTTAAAGAATAAATATCGTTGCTTAAACCATTTACAAATACTTTTACTTTTATAAAGCCAATAACACCTATCAAAAGGCTAAAAAAAACATTTGATATTGAATTTTTTAATGATTTATTTGTTCTCATCTAATCCCTCAAATTTCCTGTTTATCAAATAATCAACAAATCTTTTTGTTGCATTTCCATCATTCATACTACTATATTTTTTATTAAACTTTTTTAATTTTTCAGCATAATTTTTAAAATATTTTTCTTGATATTTAAAAACTTCATATAACTCCCTTTTGTTATAACATATTGGTCCTGGCATTTCATTTTTATAATCTATAGAAAAACCTGGTGAGTAATCATATTTTTCATAATCATATGGAAATAATATGATTTTTTTATTTGTCAATGCAAATTCATGAATTGAAGATGAATAATCCGAAATCAAAATATCTACAACTGGATATAAATCTACAATATCGGGCACATTACAACAATTTATAAAATTAGAATTTTCAAAAATTGATTTATCTATTTTAGAATTTAACAGTGGATGTAATCTTATTAAAAACACATAGTCTTTAAAATCTTTTAAATCTTCTATTTCTATTTTTATATCATCTTTGTCTAATAAATCATTTCTATATGTAGGTGCATACAAAACAACTTTTTTATCTAAAGGGATATTATATTTATTTTTTAGTTTTATAATTTTATTTTCTTCTAAATCTTTAGATTCAACAATAGAATCCATGCTTGGAACACCTAACGTAAAAGATTTTTTATTAAAACCAGTTTGGGCACGTATAACATCTTCGTCTTCTTTACACATAGCAATATATACATCCCAATCAACTGCATGTTTTACGACTCCATTAATGCATTCTATAATTTCACCTGTATTTTTTGCTGTTTTTGCACCATTTTTAATAGGGCCATGTCCATGAAATGTTTGAATATACAATTGATTTTTTTTCTTTTTAATAGTCGTTTTAACACTATCGCTTAAAATCCAATATTTAGCTTTTGCTATATAATGACAACATTTTAGTGTTTTATAATAGCACACATCTTTTTTATCCAATTCGCTAACATCTGTACTTTTATAAACTAAATATTTAATTTTATATTTTTTAGGATAATGTTTTTTTAAATATAGGTATATTGCTTTAGGGCTACCATCTACTCTATTTCTACTAGAAAAAAACACAATATAATTATCTTTTACTTTTACAAAGCCAAAAATAATATTTATAATTTTTTCCAATAAATTTTTCATTTTTTCACTCTCTCGTTTTTTAATATTTTAATATTATTATCCATTGCTGTTTCAAAATCATATAAAGGCTTCCATCCTAACTCAATTAACTTATCCGAATTTAACACAGCATTCTCCATAGAATTGAAATTTTTTTCTTCATTTTTTGATGGAATATCAAACAAAAGTTTTACATTTGTTTTTTTAGATATAGTCTGAGCTAACTCAGCAATTGTAATAATAGAATTAGGATTCGATATATTATAAGCTTCTGCACATTTTCCTTTATCTAAAATAGTAAGCAATGCACAAATACAATCTGTTATATAACAATATGATCTTTTTTGAGTTCCCTTACTCTTCAAAACTATGTTTTCACCATTTAATCCCATTTTTACAAATAAAGATGAGACTCTATTATCTTTGCTCGTAGCTGTTGGTCCAAATATATGACAAGGCCTAACAATAACTACATTTAAATTATATTGTTTATTATAACTAATAGCTAAAGTTTCACTTGCTCTTTTGCTCATGGGATAACAAGAACGAGATTTTAAAATATCAACATAACCATAATTATTTTCGATTATAGATTCCATATCATCTATCTTTCCATATATCTCGCCAGATGAAACATATAATACTCTTTCAACATTATTTCTAATAGAAAAATCAAGTATATTGTTTAAACCTATAAAATTTCCCATCATTGTTCCGACCGGATCTTTATCAAACAATTCTGGATATGCATTGGATGCTGCATGAATTATATAATTTATAGAATATTTTGTATTTAAAGGGTCAATAACATTTTGAATCAATATTTCAAAGTTTTTATCATTTATATATTCATTGAATCTATGTTCTATTGAGTCAATATTTAAAGCATTTGCTACAACAGTAATATTAGAATTGAAAAATTTATTTCTAAGCATAATTATATCTACAAGAAAAGAGCCTATCATTCCAGTTGATCCAGTTATTAAAATTGTTTTATTGTCAAACTTTTTCCATTCAATATTTGAATTATTAATTATTTTTTTTAATTCTTTTTGATAAAAGGGGTTATTTATCATTTAATCCACTCATCTCTTTTTACACTAAGTAAAGCTTTAAAAATTTCTAAATCATCTGGAGTTGTCAATTTTAAATTTTTTTCAGACCCAAGTGTTAAATAAACTTTTTTTTCAAGTTCCAGCATCAAAGTACATGAAGCAACACTATTTGTAATTCCTTTTTCCAATGCCTCTTCATGTAATGAAGCTATATCTTTTAAATAAAATGTTTGAGGTGTTTGTGTTCTAACTAATGTTGATCTATCAATTTGAGAAATTGCAAACTCCTTATTATCTGATTCTAACATAGCTTCTGCACATGGAATATAAGTTATTGCATTACCTTTTTGTTTACAAGTAGCAATATTATTTGAAATAATTTCATCTGATAACATCGGTCTAATTGCATCATGAATTAATATAATATCATTTTCATTGCATTCTTCTCTTAATTTAAGAATTCCATTTCTTATAGAACTTTGGCCATTTTCGCCACCTTTAACAATCCATTTCAATTTTGTAATATTAAATTGTTTACAATAAACCCTTAAAACATCTTCCCAACCTTCCAAGCATACAACTGCAATAGCATCTATTGCAGGATGTTTTTGAAAGCATTCCAATGTATAAATTATTACAGGTTTATCATTAACACTTAAAAACTGTTTAGGAATATCTTGACGCATTCTACTTCCTACTCCACCAGCTATTACTAAAGCAATATTCATAACATCATCCTTCCATAAATTTTTACTTCTTTTTAAATTATACCATATTTCTACATTTTTTTTAAGCAAATATGTTATTTTTACCATATATTTACAAAAAAAGAAAAATTTATATGAAATTATTCAAATTTATTACTAAATTTTTGTATATAAAAACCTCACTTTTTTTACATAAAAATGAGGTTTTATCTTTTAATAATTTACTTTATCTTTTCTTTTTTTGAATTATTTTTTATTTTTCTTATCATTACTATGATGTTCTACAACAACATTGGTTTTTGCTACAAAAAATACAACAATTATTAATAAAATTCCATATATAAAGTATCCTAAAATTCTATCCTTTAATACATATACTATTGAAGCAAAAGCAAATAGCAAATTAATTGCATATATACATAAGACTGTTGCTCTTTGACTTAAATTTCTATTTAGTAATTGATGATGTATATGATACTTGTCAGGTTCAGAAACTTTTTCACCTTTTAAACTTCTTCTAATAATAGCAAATAAAGTATCAAGTATTGGTATAGCTAAAATAAGAAGAGGAATTATAAGTGAAGACATCATTACGTTTTTATATCCTGTTAAAGTTATAACAGAAATAATAAAACCTAAAAACATACTCCCAGAATCACCCATAAATATACTAGCAGGATTAAAATTATGAACTAAAAATCCTAAAGTTGATCCTAACATAATGAAAGTTAATAAAAAGCTTGTATCAAAACATCCTTTTAATGATGCTATAATTCCGATCGTTAAGAAAAATATAGAACTAATTCCTGCTGCAAGACCATCAAGTCCATCTATTAAATTCATACAATTTATACATCCCAAAATAAACAATATAGTTATAGGATAAGCTAAATATCCAAAATCAATATAAAAACCAAACGCACTTAGATCTTTTATTAATAAACCACCATAACATACTACAATAAGCGCAGCTAAAAATTGACCAATAACTTTATATTTAGTTGGTACAGGATTAATATCATCAATAATACCTGTAAATATAATTATAAAACTACCTATTAAAACTGAATTCATAAGAGGAGTAGGATTACAAAAAATCATATATCCAAATAAAAATCCAGCATATATTCCAATTCCACCAAGTCTTGGCATTGGTTTTTTATGTACCTTTCTAGCATTTGGCATATCAAGAGCACCTACATGTTCAGCAATTTTTTTTACAATTGGTATAAAAAGTGCAACAAACAAAAATGTACAACAAACCATTAAGATTATTTTTAACATAATATCTAATTCCATTTTACCACCTATATAATATTTTAACACTTTTACACCTATAAGGGCAATACTTTACTTATAATGTTTTCCCATTTATATTTTATTAAAGTCTTATTTATTTCTTCTGAAAGGTTATAGTCTTTAACTTCTTTTTCAGATATAGTTTTTATTAATTCATCTGTGTTTTTAACTAAAATAAGATTTGGTAAATTAAATTCTAGTAATTCTTTATTTTCAAAAGAAATAATATGTTTTTTCATTGCACTACACTCTAACACCTTATTATATATAATATGATTGCTATCATTTAATAAAGGAAAAAACACATAATCAAAATAAGGAATATAGTATTTTAAATTGTTATAATCAATAGAAGGTAAAATAACAGTATTTTTTAATGAATAATCCCTTAAATCAATAGAATCATCTAATTTACCTATTAATACAATTACGAATGTATTTAATGAATCAATTTTTTTTATCAAATTAAAATTTATATTTTTATCTATATTTCCATAATACCCTATTACTTTTTTATTCATAAATAAATATTTTCTTAAATTATCTGCTATTTTATTTTTAGGATTAATAAAATCCATTTCATTTATTCCATCTTTCATTAAAATTACGTTATCTCTAACACCTTCATAATAAATTTTATATTCTTCACATCTATAAGTTGCGATTAATGCTTCTTTCATAATATCTTTATAAACACCAATTGAATAATTATTATAGTATTTGTATTTATCTATTTTACCCATTATATCAATCCAAATAATTCTATCATCAACCATTTTAGCAAATGTATATTGCAAAAAATAAGTTATTAAAAATAATACTTTTCTATTTTTTAATAAAGGTAATAGTCTTTCTTGATTAGTAACTACAAATAAGTTAGGTTCAACTTCTTTTAATTTTGAATCAAAATTTGTAGTACAAAAGAAACATAAAAAACCTTTTCTAGCAAATGTTCTTAATATATTCTGTGGTCTATCTATAGGATAATAGTCTAATGCTTCTGGAAAGACAATAATACCTTTATATGTATCTAATTTTTCTTTTATTTCTAACAAATCTGAATCTATTGGTTGCATCGAAGCAGTAACATATTTTTCTAAATCTTTTGACATAATTTCCTCTGTTTTCTTTTGTTGATTTACAAACATATCAAAAATCCCCATAAAATCACCTCATATAATTAGTATAACATTTTTTTTATAAAATAATTCACATTGATATTTATATATACAATTTATTTACAAAAAAAATATGGATTATAAACTATCCATATTTTCATTATCTTTTTGTTTAGATTTTTTCTTATCCTCTTTTAACTTTAATTTTTCTTGTTTCAATTGTTCTTTTCTTTGTCTTTTTAATTCTTTTTTACTTATAGGTTCTTCTTTAATAGAATTCATTTTAATAGTTTTTTCTAATGTTTCTTCTATTTTCTTAACATTTTTGTTACTTCTAGTAGCTAATATAATTATCATTATTAATAACTCAATTATACAAAATGAACCTAACGCTATTGAAATATAAAAATACATTTTATTTTCTTTTTCCAATTTTTTTGAAACTTCATTATTATATCTTTGAAGTGTGTTTTCTTTAGCATCATAAGTATAGTAAGAAATTTCACCTGTATTTAAATTCATACCATATACAATTGGATAACCTTTATTATCAGTTAAAATTTCAAGTTCCATACCATTAATATCCATTTTATCTTTTGAATATCCTTTTAGTATTTTATCATCATCTATCTGATAAGGATAAATATTTATAGAATTGAAATTTAATTCTTTATATAATTTATAAGTATCATTATCATATATATATAAATTAATATTGCTATTTTCATCTTTTAAAGCTACTAAATTGTATTTTGTTATTTCTCCATAAAAAGCTAGAACTGATTCTCCTGACAAATCAATAGTCGTTTCTCTATAATTAGTTGGTATTGTAAGACCATCTTTTTTTCTAACAACAGTATATTCTTTATCATCAATTTTAACATTTATAGGGTTTGGTTCTTCTACAGTTGCTTTTATTACATAAGTTTTAACGTTTCCATTTTCTGCTGTTACCTTTACTTCTAATTTGTTCTCACCATCTACAAGTGTTATTTCACCTATTCCACTTACTGATGCTTTACTATCTTCTGTTTTCGCATTTAACTTAATTTTATAAGTTTCTTTAGGAAGAGTAATTGTATACTCTAATTTATCTTTATTAAATTCAGGTTCTAATTTATAACCTTCTATTTCTAAACTAGATAAATTATTATTTTTACTATATCTAACGGTTGGTGCAGTTGTTTTATTAACTACATTAATACTTTTAGAACCTTTAGAAACATTTTCAGCTACTTCATTCCAAGTATAATATGATGCACTATCTATATATACCTTTGCCGTTCCTACTGCTTTTGCCTTAAATTTAAAAGTATAAGATTTTGATTTTGTACTTCCATCTCCATAACCAACAATTCTTTGCGTTGTATTATCAAGAAGTGTTAATTTTGAAGTATCATAACCTACAACAAAGTTCCATGAACCTAATGCTTCACTTGAAGAAATAGTAACAGTAGTAGTAATTGTGTTTCCTACTGTTACTGAAGAATTAGATTTAACGCTTATACTTGTGGATGCATATGCCTTAACACTAAATATAAATGTCAAAAAGAATGTTAATACTGTAAATAAAATTTTTTTATTTTTCATACTTCCTCCTAATTAATAGTTCCTTGTCCTAATATATGTTTTTGAACTTTTAATAAATCCAATATATCAACTTTTCCATCAGAATTAACATCGGCTGCTTTTAAATATTCATCAGACAAATTTGAAGAACCAATTATATTTTTTTGAATTTTAAGTAAATCTAATATATCAATAGCACCATTACCATCAGTATCACCATTATATATTATTTTATATGTCTTAGTATCATTATTTATAGTAACAGTTAAGGTATCTCCTGTTTTAAAGCTTTTATCAGATTTTACAATACCCTTACTATCTTTAAATACTATATTTGCACTCGCATTTTTACTTTGAATTTCATTAATCAAATCTGTAGTTTCTTTATTATTTATACCATACATATATGTACCGTCATTTTTAACACTTATATCATTTATAATATCTTGTACATTTGTTGAAGCAGCATTTACAAGTGCGAAATTAAATGTATAAGTTCTAGTAGTTCCATTCTCAGCTTTTACAGTTAAAGTTGCAGTTTTTGTTTTTGTTAAATCTATAGTTCCTGTACCTGATACTGAGGATTTAGAACTTACTGGAAGACCTGTTATTTTAACGCTCTTAGCATTTGATGGTAAATTTACTGTATATGTATTTTTATCTAAATCAAAAGTTTCTAAGATTTTATCATTTATTGTAACTGTTTTTAAATAATTATTAGGATTACCCTCAGATGGTAAAACTGATATTTCAGAAGGTAAATTATTATAAATAGGTATCTTAAATACAAAACTACCATCTACTGTTTTATTTTTACTATATCCACTATACGTTATAGAAGATTCACTCATTGCACCTGCTATATTAGTCATATATTGAAAACTAGTATTTATTACACCATTTTTTACATTAAATCTTTCTAAATAAATTGTATCTTGTCCAGCTTTTACATATCCATTTGCAATAGTTGAAGCACCGCCTGCAATTGCTTTTGCAGGAGAATTCCAACCCTTATTTACAGCAGTACAAAGACCCAAAATAACTGGATTATCTGATGTATAAGCCCCTATATTATAAAAGTTATAATATCCACCATTATATTCATTATTACCACACTCAAATTTTGTAGTTCCTGATATAGCAGTCGTTGTTTGACCAATTTCTTGAGCAGAACGTGAAGCTAAATGAATTGGACTTACACCAGTCATAGTAGCAGCTGTTATAAAATCAGATGAATAAACAAGTAAGTTAGGATAATTTGTTAATGTTGCCTTAACTGCTTCCAATGTGTGCAATTTACTATCATAAGAAAGTTTTTCAAAAGCAAAAATATTATATTCATTTAAATAGTTTCTTGGATCCATATAATAAGCAACTACTTTAGAGTTGGCAGCATACCAACTACTTCCCTCTTTTACATAAAATTTATCTGTTGTATAATCATATGAACCACCTGCTGTAGAATAATATCCTTGGTACTTACTATTAGTTAAACTTACACCTACAGCTGATTCTTTAGTTACAGCTGTATTAAAATCAACATTTGTATTATATGCTTCAAAACTCCAATTAGGATGATCATTATGCATCTTAATTAAATAAGGATGATAACTACTTGGAAATTTTGAAAGAACGTTATCTTTAAAATTTTGGTCTGTATCTTCTTTAGGAATAATTGTAACCCTATTTGAATATACCCAACCTGTTTTATTATTATATTTTACATAATACCAATTACTTATTTCACTTAATATTGTAATTTTTGAACCTGATGGAATAATTAGAGTTGATGTTGTTGATGTTGAAGGACCTACCCTTAGATTTTTATCTTCAACTACAATAGCTTCTAAATTTTTATTTTTATCATTCATTATTTCTGCATAATCAGAGCAAACATAACCTATTTTATTTGAATAACTAATCTTATACCATGCTTTACTGCATCCTGAATTTGAAACCTTTACTTCATCTAGAACTGCAACTACATTTCCATACGACAATGTTGAATAAATATTAGAAGAAGTTGTTGCTTTTTCTCTAAAACGTAAGGTACTAGTAGTAACAACAGCTTGTTTAATATTATTATCATCTGCTTTAACACGTAAAGGAATGATGTTAAACAAAAAACTTAAGCATAATACTATTGAAATTATTTTCTTAATTTTTTTCACATAAATCACTTCCTTATCATACAAAACTATTATAACAAATTTCGACATTTTTGTACATATCATATTATCAATAAAGAAAAAAAGTCATATATAATGACTTTTCATATACAAATTTAATATTGTATTCCCCAAATTACATGATGTTTAGCTTTCTCACCACAACATACACATTTATCATCTATTGGCTGTTCATCTTCTAATATACATCTTGATTTACATCCTTTAATTTCCTTTATTTTTTCTTCGCATTCTTTATTACCACACCACATTGCATGAATAAAGCCAGGTTGTTTATTTAATATATCTTCAATATCTTTTAAACTATGAGCTTCAAAAGTTAATGAATTTCTTCTTTCAAGTGCTCTATTATACATATCATTTTGTATTCTATCCAATAGTTCTTTTGTATATTTAAGTATATCTGTATCAACTGGAACTGTAATTTTTTCTCTTGTATCACGTCTTACAAAAACTAAATTATTATTAAGTAAATCCCTTTCACCAATTTCAATTCTTATTGGTATACCATTTACTTCTGCTTCTGCGAATTTAAATCCTGCTGATTTTTCACTATCATCTATATAAGCTGCTATATCATTTTCAAGTAATAAATTTTTTATAGATTGTGATTTTTCCATAACCTTTTCAGTCATTTTAATTGGTATAATTACTACTTGCTTTGGTGCGATTTTAGGTGGTAAAACAAGACCATAATCATCACTATGAACCATTATTAATCCACCAATCATACGAGTAGTTGTACCCCAACTTGTTTGATATGGATACTCTTCTTTGTTTTCTTTATTTGTAAATTTTACCCCATAAGCTTCTGAAAATTTTTGACCAAAATAGTGAGAAGTTCCAGCTTGAAGAGCAACACCATTATACATAAGTGCTTCATTAGTTAAAGTATATTCTGCACCAGAAAATTTTTCTTTTTCTGTTTTTTTACCTTTTATTGATGGAATAGCTAAAACATTATGATGAAAACTATAATAAACATCCATCATTTGTTTAGTTTCTTTTTCTGCTTCCTCACTAGTAGCATGTATAGTATGACCTTCCTGCCATAAAAATTCTCTGCTTCTTAAAAAAGGCCTTGTTTCTTTTTCCCATCTCAATACATTACACCATTGATTATATAATTTTGGTAAATCCCTATAAGATTTAACATGAGTTGAATAGTAATCGCAAAATAAAGTTTCACTAGTTGGTCTAATACATAATCTTTCTTCTAACTTTTTTTCTCCACCTTGTGTTACCCAAGCAACTTCTGGAGCAAAACCATTTACTAGCTCACCTTCTTTTTTAAGTAAATTTTCAGGTATTAATAAAGGCATTTGACAATTTACATGCCCTAATTTTTTAAATTCTTTATCTAATATTGATTGCATTTTTTCCCATATAGCATAACCATTTGGCTCTATAACAATGCACCCCTTTACTGATGAATAATCAGCTAAAGAAGCAGCTCTTACTACATCAGTATACCATGAAGCAAAATCTACATCTCTTTTTGTAATTTTTTTATTTTCCATAACACATTTCCTTTCACAAAAAAAGAATGGTATTAAAGGAACGCAATTATTATCGTCGCGTGGTACCATCCTTTTGTTTTCTTAATTTAAATAACGGTAAGACTAAAAATCAAACCGGACTTTCTTTCGAAGTCAGTTCATAGGTAGGAATATTAATTTTTTATAATTGAGTTCACACTATCCTCAAATCACTTTTATAAAAATAATTAATACTATGTCCTAATCAACACATTTATAAATAAATTATATACTAAATACAATAATTAATCAATTATTTTTAAAGTTTTCATACCAATTTTTTACTTTATCTTTTGCTTTTCCAGCAATTTCTTTTACATCATTTTTTGTTTCATCCCATACATCACTAGCAGAACTTTTTATTTTATCCTTAAAATCTTTTATTTTATTATAGTTTTCTTGTCCTAACTTATCTTTAGCAAAATCTTTAATATTATTAGCACCTTTTTTTATAAGTTCTGAAGCTTTATTATAAGCATTAGAAGTTTTCTCGCTTATTTCTTCTTTATAATTAGGGAATTTTTTCATAATTATATTATCTATTTGGGTTGCTTCATTAAGTAATTCTTGTTTAGCTGCTGCACTTAAATCATCAAATTTTATTCCTTTAATTTCGCCATCATAAAATATAAAATCAACTAGTGTAATAAAAGCTTGTTTGCAATCTTCTTTTATTTCACTTACAGTATCACTATTTATAGCTTTACTAATACTATTTTTTAAACTTTCTACTTCATTTAAAACTATATTATCATTATTAGTTAACTCATTTGGCTTTTTTTCTTCAACTTTTTTTGTATCGATTGTAGTCGTTTCTTCTTTTACTTCTTTTTCAGAATAACTAGGTGTTGTAATCTTTGATTCATTTACTATACTACTAGTAGTACTTTCTACTACTTCATTGTTTGGTGTAGATACTTCTGTAATTATTTCACTCGAAGATAAATTATCATCATTTTTAACTGTGTTTTTAGTTGAACAGCCTACCAAAACTATACTTGCCATAAAAATACTTATTATTTTAGAATTAATTTTAAAATTTTTCATAATATCACCTTCAGATATATTATACACATATTTTTTATAATTGCAAATTAAAATACAGGTTATAATAACCTGTATTTTTGTAAGCATTTTACTATTAGTTTAAATTATAATAGTTCTTGTTCTAAAACTTCTAATGGTTCATCTTTAAGTAAACCAACTTCTAAATCATAATCAGTTTTCTTATATTTTTTAGCACCTGTTCCTGCTGGTATTAATTTACCAATAATAACATTTTCTTTAAGACCATTTAATTCATCAACTTTTCCATGAATTGCTGCATCTGTTAAAATACGAGTTGTTTCTTGGAATGAAGCAGCTGATAAGAATGAATCTGTCTCAAGAGATGCTTTTGTAATACCTAATAATACTGGGCGACCAGTTGCTGGACGTTTTCCTTCGATTATTAGTTCCTTATTTATATCAGCAAAATGATTTATATTTACTAAAGTACCAGGAAGGAATGTTGTATCTCCACTATTAACAATCTTAATTTTTGAAATCATACGTTTTGCAATAATTTCAACGTGTTTATCAGAAATATCAACACCTTGTGAACCATAAACTTTTTGAATTTCAAGTAAGATATATTGTTGAACAGTAATTGGATCTGTAACAACAAGTAATTCTTTTGGACTAATTGCTCCATGTGTAAGTCTTTGACCTGCAACTACATCGCTATTTAATTCAACAGCAAGTTTAGCACCATAGTTAGAAACATGTTCTTTACTTTCTGCATCATTTGTTATAGTTATAACAAACTTACCACCATCTTCTTCAATCTTAGTAACACGACCAGTAATTTCAGAGATAGTTGCTTTTCCTTTTGGATTACGAGCTTCAAATAATTCTTGAACACGAGGTAAACCTTGAGTAATATCGTCTCCAGCAACACCACCAGAATTGATAGTACGCATTGTAAGTTGGGTACCAGGTTCACCAATTGATTGAGCAGCCATTATACCAACAGCTTCTCCTATTTCAACTATAGAACCAGTTGCTAAATTACGACCATAACATTTTCTACAAACACCATGTTCTGTTTTACAAGTAAGAACAGTTCTAATAGGAACTTTTGTAATTCCAGCAGCAATGATCTTGTCTGCAATTTGTTCAGTAATATATGTATTTCTTTCATACATAACTTCTTTTGTTTCAGGATTGATTATTTTTTTGTTTGTATAACGCCCTACTATACGATTATATAAACTTTCAACAACAGTTCCATCTTTTTCATTAATGAATGCTTCAACTAAAACACCTTGTTCAGTTCCACAATCTTCTTCTTTAACTATTACATCCTGAGCTACATCAACAAGTCTTCTTGTTAAGTAACCAGCATCTGCTGTTTTTAAAGCTGTATCAACTGCACCTTTACGTGCACCATGTGTTGCTAAGAAGAACTCAGATACGTTTGCACCTTCAGTAAATGATGAAGTTATAGGGATTTCTACAGCTTCTCCTGTAGGTTTCATCATAAGCCCACGCATACCTGCCATTTGGTTATAGTTACTCATATTACCACGAGCTCCTGAATCAATCATCATTGAAATTGAATTTTCTTTATGACTCTTAATAAATCCAGCAAGTTCTTCTGCTATACTGTCTTTAGCACTATTCCAAATTGCTACAACTTTTTCATATCTTTCTCTTTCAGTAATTAAACCACGTTGGAATTGTTTATTTACTTTATCAACTAAAGCTTGTGATTCTTCAATTACTTGAGTTTTTGTTTTAGATTCGATTATATCTCCTATACCAATTGATATACCAGATAATGTAGAATATTTAAATCCTAAATCTTTCATTTTATCAAGCATTATAGAAGTTTCAGTTGTTTGATAACGTTTATATATTTGAGCAATTAATTTCGTTAAAGTTTTTTTAGTAAATGGTTTAGTTAATTCCATTGAAGCTATTGCTTCTTTTATATTAACGCCATGATTTATGAAATATTTACTTGGAATAATCTTTTCAATATTTTCATCACTACCCTCATTTATATATTGGAAACTATCTGGGAAAATTTCATTAAATAATAATTTTCCAACAGTAGTCACTAAGTATTTATCCATATATATATCAGGGAATACTTTATGTTTAAATGAACTTACAGGTAAAGCTATACGAGTATGAAGTGTAATTTCACGTCTTTCATAAGCCATAATAGCTTCTGAATCGTTTTTAAATACTCTACCTTCTCCATCTAATCCTGCTTCTTCAATAGTAATATAATAGTTACCTAAAATCATATCTTGTCCTGGTGTAACAATAGGTTGACCATCTTTTGGTGATAGGATGTTGTTAGCACCTAACATCAAAATTCTTGCTTCAGCTTGAGCTTCATCACTTATTGGAACGTGTACTGCCATTTGGTCTCCATCGAAGTCAGCATTAAATGCGGCACAAACTAATGGATGAAGTCTTATAGCACGTCCACTAATTAGTTTAGGTTCAAATGCTTGAATACCTAATCTATGAAGTGTTGGAGCACGGTTAAGCATTACAGGATGTTCTTTGATTTTTTCTTCTACTATATCCCATACTCTAGGATCTTGATTTTCAATCATTCTTTTAGCGGCTTTAATATTGCTTGCAATTTCTTTTGAAACAAGACCATTTATAACATGTGGTTTAAATAACTCTAAAGCCATTTCCTTTGGAATACCACATTCATACATTTTTAAACTTGGTCCAACAACAATAACTGAACGAGCTGAATAGTCAACACGTTTACCAAGTAAGTTTTGACGGAAACGACCTTGCTTACCTTTCAACATACTAGATAAAGATTTTAAAGGTCTATTACCTGCACCTGTTATGTTTCTCCCACGTCTACCATTATCAAATAAAGCATCTACAGCTTCTTGTAACATACGTTTTTCATTTTGAATAATTATAGAAGGTGCACCTAACTCCATTAATTTTTTTAAACGGTTATTACGGTTAATAACACGTCTATATAAATCATTTAAGTCAGAAGTAGCAAATCTACCACCATCTAGTTGAATCATTGGACGAAGTTCTGGTGGAATAACTGGTAATGCATTTAAGATCATCCATTCTGGACGATTACCAGATTGTTGAAATGCACTAAGAACATCTAAACGTTTAATAAGTCTTATACGTTTTTGACTTGTAGAATCTTTTATTTCTTCTATTTCTTTTTTTATTTCTTCTACTTCTTTATCAATATCAACTTCTTTAAGTAGTTCTTGAATAGCTTCAGCTCCCATCCCTACTCTAAAAGTATTTCCATATTTTTCGTAATAAACTCTATATTCTTTATCACTTATTATTTGTTTTTTCTCTAATGTTGTACTACCTTTGTCCAAAACGACATAAGAAACAAAGTATAATACTTCTTCCAAATCTCTTGGAGACATATCAAGAACAAGTCCCATACGAGATGGAATACCTTTAAAAAACCAAATGTGAGAACAAGGAGTAGCAAGTTCTATGTGTCCCATTCTTTCACGTCTAACTTTACTTCTTGTTACTTCTACTCCACATCTATCACAAACGATATTTTTATATCTTAATCTTTTATATTTACCACATGAACATTCAAAATCTTTAGTTGGTCCAAAAATTTTCTCACAGAATAAACCATCTCTTTCTGGTTTCAAAGTACGATAATTTATTGTTTCTGCTTTTTTTACTTCCCCATAAGACCATGAACGAATTTTTTCAGGTGAGGCAATTGCTATTTTTAATCCTTCAAATTGATTAACATCCATTATTCCTCTTCCCCTTCCATCATTTTTTCAAAACCTTCTTCTATTTCTTTATCAATATCTTCTTCTGACTCTTCATAATCGTCAAAATCATCATATTCTTCTTGAACATCAGGTTCTGAAGGTTCAACATTCTCATTTATTACTTCATCATTAGATAAATAACTATCTTGTTCGTTTTCTTCTAAATCTTTAAGTTCAACAAAATTTCCTTCTTGATTTAATACTGTTATATCAAGACCTAAAGCTTGGAATTCCTTAATCAATACTCTAAATGATTCTGGTATTCCAGGTGTTGGAATTGGAGTACCTTTAACTAATGATTCATAAACTTTAACACGACCAACTACATCATCGGATTTAGTTGTCATCATTTCTTGAAGTACATGAGCAGCACCATATGCATAAAGTGCCCAAACTTCCATTTCACCAAATCTTTGACCACCAAATTGTGCTTTTCCTCCAAGAGGTTGTTGAGTTACTAGTGAATATGGTCCAGTTGAACGTGCATGTAATTTATCATCAACCATATGATGAAGTTTAATCATATACATTACACCAACACTAATTCTATTATCAAATGGTTCACCAGTTCTACCATCATAAAGAATTGTTTTTCCATCTTCATCAAGTCCAGCTTCTTTTAAAGCATCAACTATTTCTTCACGAGTAGCACCATCAAATACTGGAGTAGCAACATAAATACCTAAGTTTTTAGCCGCGATACCTAAATGCATTTCTAGGATTTGTCCAATATTCATACGAGATGGAACTCCAAGTGGATTAAGTAATATATCAACAGGACGGCCATCTGCTGTATATGGCATATCTTCTTCTGGAAGAATAAGTGAAATAACACCTTTGTTACCATGACGACCAGCCATTTTATCTCCAACGCTTATTTTACGTTTTTGAGCTATGTATACACGTACAATTTTAGAAACACCAGCAGGTAATTCATCAGTATCTTCTTTTGTAAATATTTTTACATCGTGAACAATACCTTCTCCACCATGTGGAACACGTAATGATGTGTCTCTAACTTCACGAGTTTTTTCTCCAAAGATTGCATGTAATAATTTTTCTTCTGAAGTAAGTTCAGCCATACCTTTTGGTGTAACTTTACCAACTAAAATATCATCATCTTTTACTTCAGTACCAATTCTTACAATACCGTTTTCATCCAAGTTCTTACGAGCATCTTCACCAACATTTGGAATATCTCTTGTAAACTCTTCAGGGCCTAGTTTTGTATCTCTACATTCAATTTGATAATCTTCTATATGAATTGATGTATAAACATCATCTTTTACTAATCTTTCATTTAAAATTACGGCATCCTCATAGTTATATCCATTGTAGTTCATAAATGCTACTGTAACATTTCTACCTAATGCCATTTCACCTTTTTCAGTACCAGGTCCATCTGCAATAACCATTCCTCTTGTTACTTTGTCACCTAACCTTACGATAGGTACTTGATGATAACAAGTTCCGGCATTACTACGTTCAAACCCATTTAAATAATATGTATCTTTACCACCCATAGTTTTTACAATTATTTTCTTAGAATCAACATAATCTACTACACCATCAGCGGATGCTATTACAACAGCTCCTGAATCACGAGCAGCAATTGCTTCTACACCTGTTCCAACAATTGGAGCTTCTGGTTTTAAAAGTGGGATTGCTTGACGTTGCATGTTTGCACCCATCAATGCACGTTTACCATCATCATGTTCTAGGAATGGAATTCCTTGTGTAGTAATTGAAACTACTTGTTGAGGTGATACATCTATAAAATCAACTTTTTCTTTTTCTATAATTATATTTTCACCACGATAACGAACTGGTATACGATTATCTACAAGTTCATCATTTTCATTAACTTTTGCAGTTGCTTGTGAAATATAATGTTCTAATTCTTCATCAGCTGTCATGTAAACTATTTCATCAGTTAATTTACAATTATTTACCTTACGATAAGGTGTCATAATAAATCCATAATCATCAACTCTAGCATAACTTGCAAGTGAAGTTATAAGACCAATGTTTGGTCCTTCTGGTGATTCGATTGGACATATTCTACCATAATGTGATGGATTAATATCACGTACTTCCATACTTGCTCTATCACGAGAAAGTCCACCGGGTCCTAAAGAAGATAAACGTCTTTTATTAGTTAATTCTGCAACTGGATTTGTTTGATCCATGAATTGAGAAAGCTGACTGCTACCAAAGAATTCTTTCATTGCAGCTGTAAGAGGTCTAATATTAATCAAAGTTTTTGGAGTAACATCGTCTATTTCTTGAGTTGACATTCTGTCTCTAATAACTCTTTCCATACGACTTACACCAATTCTAAATTGATTTTGTAATAACTCTCCTACTTGTCTTACTCTACGGTTTGATAAGTTATCTATTTCATCAAAATTACCAACACCTTCAAGTAAGTTTAAATAATACGATACTGAAGCATAAACATCAGATATAGTTAGACGTTTTTCATCTATTGTTTGATCATTACCAATTACTTTAATTACTTTATCCGGATTTGATTTAGAATATACTTTAACAATTTGAACTTTATTATATGAATCAAGTTCTTCGTTAATTTGTACTTCTGTAACACCATATCCATTTTCAAATATTTCTTTTAATTTTTCTAAAACTTCTTTATCAATTAATGTTCCATCTGCAAATACAACTTCATTATCTACTTTAATATCTTCAGCTAATTTGCAACCTAAAATTCTTTCAGTTACATTTAATTTTTTATTATATTTATAACGTCCTACTTTCGCTAAATCATAACGGAAAGCATCAAAGAATCTTGAAATTAATTGATTTTTAGCACTATCAAGTGTAGATGGTTCTCCAGGTCTTAATTTAGAATGTATATCAATTAAAGCCTCATCTGTATTTTTATTAGGATCTTTTTCTAATGTTTTATTAATATAATCATCTTCACCAAATAAACCGATTATATCCTCATCATTAGAAAGTCCAAGTGCTCTTAATAATGTTGTAATAGTTACTTTTCTAGTACGATCTATTCTTACATAAACAATGTCTCTAGCATCTGTTTCATACTCTAACCAAGTACCACGTGTAGGAATAATTTGAGATGTAATTATTAATTTTCCATTTTTCTTATCTATTTCTTTTCCGAAATATACACTAGGTGAACGAACCAATTGTGAAACAATAACACGTTCTGCCCCATTAATAACGAAAGTTCCACTTTCTGTCATTATGGGCATATCTCCTAAGAATATTTCTTGTTCTTTTACTTCACCAGTTTCCTGATTAAATAAACGTGCAGCTACCTTTAAAGGTGCAGCAAACGTTGCATATCTTTCTTTGCAACCTTTGATTGAATATCTTGGTTCATCAAATGTATATTCTCCAAATTCTAACGACAAATTTCCTGTAAAACTTTCAACAGGAAAAATATCTTCAAAAACTTCTTTTATACCTTCTGTAATAAACCAATCATATGATTTTTTTTGAATTTCTAATAGATTATTTAATTCAATAGCATTTTTTGTTTTTGCGTATGTACGTCTTTCTCGGTGATCTCCAATTTTTTTAACTTTATAAGTCACTCATTTCACCCCTATAACTATAATAATATTTAATGCATATACTTGACTTAAAGTATACGCCACCAATTTACAATTATACCAAACGTAATTCAATGTGTCAATGATTTACAGCTTTAATAACATAAAAACCCTTATTTTTTTCAACTATTGTTACGTCATAGAATTGTTCTAATTTTTTTGTTATTGTTTTAGCCCCTTGATCTTTGTTTATAACTATCCAAAGTTCTCCATTTTCGTTTAGGTGTTCTTTGGCTTCAAATAATATTTTATATAAAACTTCATTTCCTACCCTAATTGGTGGGTTACTTACAATAAAATCATATTTTTTATTAATTTTTTCATATATGTTACTTTCAAAAATGTTAGTATTTACATTATTCAGTTTCGAATTTTTAATAGCTAAAGATATGCTTCTTTTATTTATATCAATCATATCTATTTTTTCTTTTGTTTTTAATGACAAGTATATACCAATTGGACCAATTCCACATCCAAAATCAAGTATTTTTCCCCTAAATCTATCTATTTCTAAATTTTCAAGTAGAGTTCTTGTCCCAAAATCAAGTTTATTTTTAGAAAAAACTCCATTATCTGTATAAAACTTTAGTTCAATATCATTTATTTTCGTAACATATATTTTTTCATTGCTTTTTATTTCATCATTTGTAAAATAATGAGACATTTTTATCTTCCTTTTTAACGGTTAAAGCCCATACTAAATAAATTAGTATAGGCTACCTATAATAAATTCAATTATTTTAATTCGATTGAAGCTCCAGCTTCTTCAAATTTAGCTTTAATTTCATTAGCTTCATCTGCAGATGCTTTTTCTTTAACTACACCACCATTGTCAGCGATGTCTTTAGCTTCTTTAAGTCCTAATCCTGTTATTTCTCTAACTAATTTAATAACAGCAATTTTGTTAGCACCAGCACTTGCTAATACAACGTCAACACTGCTTGGTCCTTCTTCAACAACAGCACCAGCTACAGGAGCAGCTACTGCTACAGCACTTGGATCAACACCAAATTCTTCTTTCATTGCATCTACTAAATCTTTAACTTCTAAGATTGTCATTTCTTTAATTGAATCAATTATTTCTTTTGTACTTAATTTTGCCATTTTATATTCCTCCTTATTTAATTATTTTTCTAAATTTTGACTATGTAAGTCCAAACAAATTGCAAAGTCACGAACTGTGCCCATTAAGCCAGCTGCAACCATAGTAAGTAATGTATCTCTTGATGGGATTGCTGCAAGTTTTTGAAGCATAGTTACATCAGCAACTTCTCCATCTACTATTCCAACTTTTAATTCTAAAGCTGGATGTTTTTTTGCAAATTCACTTAATGTTTTGATTGGTGCTATTGTATCTGTACCAAATGCTATTGCTTTTGGTCCTTCTAGAACACCTAAATCAATATTTAATGAATTCATAGCTCTTGTTGTTAAAGTGTTTTTATATACTTTAAAGTCTGAATTACTTTCGCGTAATTTTCTTCTTAGCTCATTTGTTTCTGTAACAGTTAAACCTTGATATTCAAAAATTACTACTGAAGCAGATTCTTTTACTTTATTGCTTATTTCATCAACAACAGATTGTTTCTTTTCAATAATCTTAATGTTTGCCATGAAACACCTCCTAATCATAATAATCACCAAACGTAACTTAACAAAAGACCTTACGTAAACAGTAAGGCCTTAAAAAACATATTCTAAGTCCTCGGTAGGAAATATTAAGCATTGTGTGCTCCTACTGTCTACGGTACGGTACAATATACGAATGTGTACTAACTTTTCAAACAAACTGATTATAACATATAATCAATTAATTGTCAAAGCTATTTATATCAACTTTGATTCCAGGTCCCATTGTAGAAGAAATTGAAATATTTTTTACATATGTTCCTTTTACAGTTGCTGGTTTTGATTTTAATATTAATGCAACAAATGCCTTAATATTTTCCATTAAAGCTTTTTCATCAAAGCTTACTTTTCCAACAATTACTTGTACATTTCCATATGTATCAGTACGATATTCTACACGACCTTTTTTAACATCTTCTACAGCTTTTTTAGTATCAACTGTAACTGTTCCAGTTTTTGGGTTTGGCATTAATCCTTTTGGTCCTAATACTCTACCAATTTTACCTAAAGCAGGCATCATATCTGGAGTAGCTATCATAACATCAAAATCAAACCAATTCTCTTTTGATATTTTTTCAATCATGTCCATATCTCCAACATAATCTGCTCCTGCTTCTTTAGCAGCTGTAGCATGTTCTCCTTTAGCTAAAACTAAAACTTTTTTTGTTTTTCCTGTTCCATTTGGAAGAACTGTTGCTCCTCTTAATTGTTGATCAGCTTTTTTAGTGTCTAGATTTAAACGTATAGCTATTTCAACTGAAGAATCAAAATTAGTTATAGAAGTTTCTTTTACTAATTTAACAGCTTCTTCTAATGTATATGCTTTAGTTTTTTCTACTTTTTTACTAGCTTCTACATATTTTTTACTTTTTTTCATACTTTTACCTCCTTATGTGGTTTTAACACTTTATTGTTTTTTTGTTTAAGCGTATTAACGGTTTTTTCCTCCCACGTAGGAATACTATTCAGAAATTTCAACACCCATATTAAGTGCAGTACCTTCAACTATTTTCATAGCTTCTTCTACAGTATATGCATTTAAATCTGGTAATTTTATCTCAGCAATTTCTTTTAATTGTTCTTTTGTTATTTTAGCAACTATTTCTTTTGATCCTTTTGCAGAACCTGATTTAATTTTAGCAGCTTTCTTAATTAAGAATGCAGCTGGTGGAGTTTTAATTACGAAATCGAAAGTTCTGTCATCATAAACAGTAATTTCAACTGGTAAAATATCCCCCATTTTATCTTTAGTTGCATCATTATATTTTGTACAGAATTCTTGTAAATTAATTCCTGCTGGTCCTAATACAGTTCCGACTGGTGGAGCTGGTGTTGCTTTACCTGCAGGTATTTGTAATTTTATTTTTTTAGTTACTTGCTTTGCCACGAAAAACACCTCCTATATTTTTTTTCGCGTGTGGTCATAATGATATACGCTTAGACTCAATCTCCCACTTGCTCTATATTTAACAAAATATAGCAATATGATAATAACACATTTTATATATTTTGTAAATAATTATTTTTAACTTTTAGATATTTGTGCGATTTCTAATTCAACAGTTGTTTCTTGTCCAAATAAATCAAGTAAAACTTCAATTTTATTGTTTGGAATATCGATGCTTTTAATTTTACCATACATTCCAGAGAATGGGCCATCATTTACTTTAACTACATCGTCAATATTTAAATCATTTCCAATATCGATTCTGCTCATTCCCATAGAAGATAATATTTTATCTACTTCTTGTGGTGTTAAAGGAAATGGTTTAGCGCCTTTACCAGAAGAACCTATAAATCCTGTAACACCTGGTGTATTACGAACTATGAACCAAGCTTCATCCGTCATAATCATTTCTACTAAAATATACCCAGGAAACATTTTTTTTACTTTTTCTTTTGAAACTCCATTTTTCATTTCTACTTCTTTTTGTTCTGGAACAACTACTCTAAAAATGTAATCTTCCATTCCCATTGAACTTGCACGCATCTCTAACTTTTCTTTTACTTTATTTTCATGTCCAGAGTAAGTGTTTACTACATACCATTCTTTTTCCATTAAATAAACACCATCCTTACTCCAGCTATTATTAAGTCAGTTGCTATAAAAAATAGTCCAAGTATAGCCATAAACACTAATGTTGCTATACTATAAGTAATCATTTCTTTTTTTAAAGGCCATCTTACTTTTTTTAATTCACTTTTTACGTCTTTAAAAAAATGTTTTTGTTCTTTTTTTGGAGAACTCTTTTTTGTAGTTTCCTTTTTAGTTTTTTGTGTTGTTTTTTTTGCTGTTTCTTTTTTTGTTGCTTCTTTTTTTGTTTTTTCTACTTTTTCTTGTTTTTTTGTCATATTAACTCCCTCTTTTAATAATATGTTTTTTTGCAAAATAAAAACACCTTCGTGCAACTAAATTGTAACATAAAGGTGTTTATATGTCAATCTATTATTTATCATTTGGAAGTTTAGCAAAGCTGCTATTAAATTGTGAAACCAATTGTTTAAATTTAGCACATGATTGAGCCAAGTTTTCTTTTTCAAATGAAATCTTCTTTTCCTCTGCTTCTTTTTGTTGTGCGAAGTGTTCTTTTGCCGTTTCTAAATCTCTTCTTTCATTTTGAATAGTTTGAAGGCTTAAAACAGTATCTTTTTCTAATTGAGCTTGTTCATTAGCTAATTTTTCTTTTTCTAAATTTAATTTTGATTCTTCTGTTTCTCTATATTTATTAAATTGTTCTTTATCTGCTTCTAATTTTTCACGTTCTATTTTAATTGAATCTTCTTTAAGGTTTAATTCTCTATTTTTAACTTCAGCTTCGGCTTTTAATTCTTCTTCTTCATCTTCTAAACGATTTTTTTGAATTTTCATATATTCCTCAAATTGTTTTCTTTCTAATTCTAAGCTTTCTTTTTGAGAATCCATATATTTTTCAAAATCTAATTTTTCTTTAGCTAATTCTTCTTTTGATTGATTAATGCTATTTTCATTTTCTTTTATATTTTTTTTCTTTTCGATAATTTCACTAATTAAATTATTTGCACCTTCAACATCTTCATATAAGCTATCAAAATATGCATCAAAATCATTTGACTCTTGTTCTTCTGCACCATTACTTTCAAGTGAAACAAAATCATCTTTTTCTATCGGTTCAGCTGTATCAGAAATAGTTTCTTCTGTAACAACAGGTTTTTCATCTAAAGTAGTTGGTGCAACATTTAAAACAACATTGTCATCAGTATGCCAATTATCATCTAATATATTATCCATTTCTTTTGCTTCAAAAAAATCATCTGAAAAATCATTAGCATCATTACTAGTGTCTATTTCATTTACAATAGGTTGTTTGATTGGTTCATTAACATTTAATGTTTCAATATTCTCGTTCATTTTTATTCCCCTTCACTATTCCATGCAACTACAAAATGCACTACCTTATTTTATTCGATATTATTATAACAAAGTTTTTTGTAAAAAAAAAGACATTTTTCAAAATTTCTTATTTTTTTATTTATCAGAAATGGCTTTTTTCATTTTTTGTTTTAATCTTTGTATAGCATTATCTATTGTTTTTGGATCTTTTTCTAAAATTTCTGCTATTTCCTTATAATTAAAACCACTAATTTTTAAATCAAATACTTGTTTTTCTAAATCGGTTAGTAAATTATGTGCTTTTTCTATTATTTCTGTTTCTGTTTCATAATTAATCATCATATCTTCTGGATTATAACTATTATCTCCAACTACCATTTCAAATACATCTGTTTCGTTTGTTTTTATTTCAAAAGAAACAGAATCGTTAAGTATTTTATGTTTTAATCTGCATGTACTTACAACTAAACTTATAATCTTTCTTTCAATACACTTTCTTGCATATGTATAAAAACTTGCATCTTTGTTTTGATCATAATTTTTTAAAGCTAAATTAAGTCCAAGCATTCCTTCTTGTATCAAATCATTAAGTTCTAATCCTTTGTTTTTACAATATTTATATAATTTATTTGATATATTTACTATTAATGGTTTATATTTTTCAAATAATATTTCGTTTGCTTCTTCATTATTTTCAGAAATATAATTTAAAAGTTCATAATCATTATATTCTCTATATTGCATTATTTTGTTTCACCACTTCATATATTAATATTCCTGCTGCAACAGATGCATTTAAGCTATTTGTTTTACCAATCATAGGAATGGATGCAATAAAATCACAAGAGTCTTTTACCAATCTTCCCATTCCTTCTCCTTCATTTCCTATTATAAGCGCAATTTTGCCTTTATAATCTAACTTTGTATAATTAGTACCATTCATATCTGTACCAACAATCCAATATCCATTTTTCTTAAGATAGTTTATAGTATTAACTAAATTAGTAACTTTTGATATTTTAACATTTTCAATAGCTCCAGTTGAAACTTTAATTACTGTTGAATTAACTTGAACACTTCTATCTTTTGGAATTATTATTCCATCTACACCTGCTGCCTCACATGTTCTTATAATTGCACCAAAATTATGAGGATCTGTTATATGATCTAAAATTACAATCAAACTATTTTCTGATTTTACTAAATTTTCTACTTCTTCATATTTATAATCATCAACTACTAATATTATTCCTTGATGATTTTCACCTACTAATTTATCCAATTCATATTTTTCTAAATAATTAATATTTATATTTTTTAGTTTATCTAATATTTCTCTATCATTAAATTTTTTATATACATAAGCTTTTTTTATTTTCTTTTTATTTTCTAGCGTTTCTTTTACTACATTTTTTCCATATATATACATATTTACTTTACCTCCAAAATGTAATTCATTATATAATTTATACGTTCAATATTATTATTTAAATATAAATATCCAATAATAGCTTCTAATCCTGTTGAATGTTTATATGTAATTATATCTGTATTTTTAGGATGTCTATTTCCTTTATGGTTTCTTGCTCTGATTATTATTTGCATTTCATTTTCTGTAAAAACATTATTATCAATCATATTTTTCAAAAAGTAAGCCTGATTTTTTGCAGAAACATAATTAACTGCTTCTTTTTGTAATTGTTCTACTTTAACTATACCTTTTTGTATTAAATGTTTTCTAATATAAACTTCATATATTGCATCTCCAATGTATGCTAAACTAAGAACATTTAGTGTATTATAATTCATATTCATCATACCTGTCAAATGTTATTCCTTTAATTGATCCATCTTTTAAATCGTTTATTACAACTGATAATGCCTTTTCATAATCAATTTCTCCACCTTTTATTAAGCATCCTCTTAGTTTTCCAATATGTTCTAAATTAACAATTATATCTTCATCTAATTCTGTTAATTTATATCTTTTTTCTAATATACCTGGATAATATTTTAATAATGTATTTAGTATATATTCTGCAACATCATAAAGTGGGAGAACTTCTTCTTTAATGGCTGTTAAACTTGCTAAGTTAAATGCAACATTTTTTTCATCTAATTTAGGCCATAATATTCCAGGTGAATCAAGTAATTCAATATCATTGTTTATTCTTATCCAATTTAATTCTTTTGTAATACCTGGTTTATTTCCAGTATTAACAGCTTTTTTTCCAACTAATCTATTTATCAAAGTCGATTTTCCAGCATTTGGAATACCTACAACTAAAACTCTTGCTTTTCTTGGTAACATTCCTCTTTGCCTTCTTTTTAAATTTATTTCATCCATTAGTTTTTTTGTCAAATTTAATAATTGTTTCATATTAGGATTATGTTCTAAATCTATAATCAATACATTATATCCTTTAGATTCATAATATTTTTTCCATTTATTTGTTTCTGTTATATCACATAAATCTGATTTAGTCATGATTATTATTCTTGATTTGTTTTTTATAAAATTATCTATATCTTTTATTTTTGATGAATAAGGTATTCTTGAATCAATTACCTCATACACTATATCTATTTTATCTATATTTTCTGATATTAATCTTTTTGTCTTAGCCATATGGCCTGGATACCAGTTTATATTTGACTTATTTTCATTATTCATTATTTTCACCTACTTTATTTATTATTATAAAAATGAATCAACCTCATTAGTTCTATTTTTCATTTTCTTTTTTTGATACATGTCCATTTTAATTGCTTTCTTTATCCTTAATTTTTATATTTACAGAATCAACATTAAATGTATTTGATATTTCATCAAATATCTTAGAATTATTTGTCATATTGGTATATCTCATCTTCATAATATTATCAGTTATTTCATATTTATCATCAGTACATAATATTTCGTAATTAATACCTGTATCTTTATAAACTCTATTAATATCATAAAAACCATTCTTTAAATAAAAGTTTTTGCGTCTAATACTTATACTATCATTTGGTTCATCAATCGACAAAAATAATAATTGATATTTTTCTATTAAATCACTTAATATTTTAGAACCATAGTTTTTATTTCTCAAATTTAATTCTACCGCTAAATACATAAGATAATATGCATTAGCACATTTAACAATATAACACATTCCAATAAATTTGTCATTATCAATAACTGCATATAAATCAGAATTGTTTTCTTTAGAACACTCTTCTAGTATCCAAAAAGGAAAGCTTTCATCTTTTGGAAAAGCTTCTAAATATAATTTTTCTATTTCATCCATATATTTGACGTTATTTATATATTTTAAATCCATATTGCCTATTTCACTTTCTAATCTACTAGTTCTAATTCTACTTCTATCTGCTTCATTAGTTTATGCATATGAACTGAGAATCATTTGATATTTGTTTCAACATCCACTATAAATGTACATCTTTTATTTAACTATTGAATGAATATATCATATTTATTCTCATTTATAAAACGCTCTTCATTTAAAGCAAAACCTTTTGTCCTATATTCTTTTAAAATTTTGTAGCCCATATTTTAAATTCCGTTGCATTTTTTGATTTTTTTTATAATCCACTACAATTATGGCATCTAAGTTATAAATAGTCGTGTTATACTTTTTTCATATCAATATTCTTTATATTCGTTAATTATGTATAAAGCATAAATCCTACCACAATTATTGCACAATGTATCATCAGCTACTCATTAATGAATGCTACAAACTTATTATCTACTTCTAAGACTAATTCATGATCATTTTTTCATCAAAATTCTAAAAAAAATTAGTTACTCTTTGTTCCTCATTTTCTTTTAACTGCTTTATCCTTTAAATCATTTATATCTTTATAATTTCTATATTTTTCTGTTATAACATGCAAATTTCCTAAATTATAATTATTGACAAGATAATTTACATAATTTAAACATTGGTTATCAAACTCTATTGCTTGCTTCAAGCTACAATTATAAGCACATCTTTTTTGTTCTTCATCTATAATAGATAAAATACTATCTGGTTTATTATTATGTAATGAAGTTGCTATTAGATAAGTAATAGTTTTCAATTCAGTTGTTATACTAGAAAAAAAATTATCATTAAAACTTCCCATACCACCAAATGCACCAAAAAAATAATTTAAATCAGCATTTTGCTAAAAAAGTAAACTACTTTTATGCATCCAATTACTCCAATATGAATTCTCATATTCTTCTAAACTATAAGCTAATTCTTCTAAAAATTCTAAATAAATTTTATCCATACAAAATCTCCTTTATTTTACTTCTCATAATGTTAGACTTTAAAAACATTTTTAAATATTCACAAAGAAACTCTATAACATCACTTTCATCTTCTTTAATCATAAACAATTTCCTAGTGAATATTGTATCATATTTTAAATCAAATGATTATATTGTAAACTTTATTGATATATATCTAAAACTCTATATTTAAAATTTATTTAAACCTTGCTTTTTTTAAATATAAACGAATTCGTTATCTACAACACATATTACAAATTTCTAACAATTCAGTAACAGGTTTTTGTTATTGTATTTTCAATTGTTATTCTATAATTTTTTTCTTAATTCCTTTTCAAAAATACTATAAAGGTGTATTGATTTTCATAAACCTATTAATTATTTACTACTTTTCACTTCTTTTATTTATCAATTAATGACAAATTTGACAAGTTTTCATTAATTTTTAATTTATTACTATTTTTTCTATAATACACTGTAAGTATTAAAATAATTAAACAAAAAGAAAATTCTAACGTTGTTTCAACTCTTAACATAAACTCATTAGAACATAAAAATGCATATAATGTATAAGAAAAGCTACTTACAACCCATATTATCCAAGAAATTGCACTTAAATCATTGGATTTTTTTGTTTGAATTAATTTAATTGCCTGTGGTAAATATGACAATAATGTACATAATGTTACTATTCCTAATAATACATCGCCTAACACTAAAAACACTCCTTCTTATTTGATTTGAAATATTTATTACAAAATTAATACATAAAAATAAATATTTTCGATTTTGTATCATATTATTTTTTCATACTAACTTTTAAGTATATTATATATAATATTAATATTAAAGTAAAACAAATCCTTTCAAATTTTATAATAAAATACTAAATAAATTTCTATTTTTTCTTTTTAAATTTTTAAGAATTAACTATATTTTTTCTTAATTTTACCTCATATTCTGTAAAATCCAATTTTTTATAAATACGTTTAGCTAATTCATTTTTTTCCATAACATTAATATCTATATATTTAACATTTAGTTTTTTACACCTATCTATTGCCTCATTTAATAAACTACTTGCTATTTTCTGATTTCTATATTCTTCCAAAACATATAAACCGTCTAACAAGCATAAATTTTCATTTATTTTTCTTATTAATATATACCCTACTATCAATTTATCTAAATAATATGCAAGCAAAATAGCATCTTCATCATCTAACATTTTACTAAAATGATTTTTAATTACAATATTATTATCTATTAAATCATTATATTTTCTTTCATCTAATATTAACTTTGTTAATAATTCATCACATTTATTTGCATCCTCTACGTTTTTTACTTCTTTAATCATAAATAATCCTCCTAGTGAATATTGTATCATATTTTAAATCAAATGATTATATTGTAAACTTTACTAGTATCTAAAAACAATATTTACAACTTACTTAAATCTTGCTTTTTTCAAAATATAAACAAATTGGTTTGGTAATCTTTTATCAACTTCTTTTATTAATTTATCATCAATACCATATTCAGTACTATAAAAAACATTATTTTCAATTATTTTTGTTGTATAAACTGGTTTTATTTTTTTTGTTTGTTCATACTCATAAATACTTCCTGCTAAATCTCCAATTATTGCACCATACATTACACTTCACCAATCAATAATTAAATTTTAACATTTAAATTATAAAAATGTAAACTTTTTATAAAAAAAAGAAAAGATTTACTTTTCAATTATATTTATAATATTCTCTGCTGTTTTTTCTACACCATACTTGTCAACATTAAATGATAAATCATAATTACTGAAATCTTTCCATTCTCTATTTGTATAAAATTTATAATGTTTTGATCTTTCTTTATTAATTTTATCTATTTTTCTTAAAGCTGTTTTAGAATTTAATCCATAATATTTTATAGCTCTTTTTTCCTTTGACTTTGAATCACTATATAAAAATATTTTTATTGCATCTTTATTATCTTTTAAAATATAATCTGCACATCTTCCTACTATAACACATGAAGATTTAGCTAATTTTTCTATTACTTTTTGCTCAGCAATAAATAATCTATCATCATTATTATTAGTATAACTTGCTGATTTTTTCTTTTCATCAGTCATTTTTACATATTCTTCTGATAATCCAGATTCTTTTGCCGATAATGAAATTAATTCTTTATCATAAAAAGGAAGTCCAAGTTTTTCTGCTACTAATCTTCCAACAAATCTTCCCCCTGAACCATACTCTCTAGAAATAGTAATTACAATATGTTTCCCATTGTATGTATTATTAGTTTGTTCTTTTTCTTGATACGTTTCATTTATAACTTCTTTTCCTAATTTTTTATATTCTGATTTAATGATAAATATTGTAATTATAAAACAAAGTACATCTGCAATACAACCTGCATATAATACTCCATATATTCCCTTATTAAAAACGAAAGCTAGTATTAATGATATTGGTATTAATAACATTATTTGTCTTATAAATGTAACAGCAGTTGATTTTACTACATTTCCTAAAGATTGAATAACAATACTTGTAGTCATTTCAAGTGCATTAAGTGAAATTACTAGTAAAAAACTATGACACATAAGGACTGCAAATTCCATAAATAAATTATATGAAACATCATTACTTGATATAAATATCCCAGTTATTTGTTTTGGAAATAAAACAAATAATAAATTAAAAATTATACCTATTATAAAGTTAATGATTAAAACTTTTCTAATTGTTTCTTTTACTCTAAATTTATTTCCTGCTCCATAATTAAATCCAATAATTGGTTGTGAACCTATAGATATACCTAAAACTGTTGAAATATATAAACTATTTATTTTTGATATAACACCATAAACAGATAATGGTATATCAGCACCAAATTTCGTATTTGCACCTAACTTTGTCAATATATTGTTCATAAATATAAATAATACCAAAATAGTTGCTTGTGTTATAAATGAAGATATTCCAAGCGCCAATATTCTAAAAACATCTTTATCTAATTTAAAATCGTTTTTTGTTAGTTTTACTGATTTAATTTTAAATAAATAGATGATTGCTATTACAAAAGATACTATTTGCCCTATTATTGTTGCTAATGCTCCACCTTTTACTCCCATATCAAATCCAAATATAAATATAGGATCTAATATTATATTTATAATTGCACCTATAACTAACATAATCATTGAATATTTAGGTGAACCATCCGCCCTAATAATGCTTGAAAATGATGAATATATTAACATAAATGGGGCTCCAATAACTATTATTCTTCCATAATCTACAGCATATTTATAAACGCTTTCTGTACATCCAAACAAATATACTAATTGTGGTAAAAATATATAAGCAATACCACTTATTACTATTGATAAAATAATGGTTAAACTAACTGCTTGCCCAATACTTTTTGCAGCAGCTTTTTTATTTTTTTCACCCAACTTAAGTGATAAATTCGTAGCAGCACCATTTCCAATAAGACCTGCAACTGCATTAAAAATTATAATTAACGGAAATATAACATTTGTTGCTGCATTTCCAAGTGTTCCAACTCCTTTACCTATAAATATCTGATCAACAATATTATAAATTGAATTAATTAACATACTTATTACACAAGGTATTGAAAACGATAAAATTAGTTTATTTATTTTGTCTTTTCCTAAATTTAATTCCTTCATACTACTCCTCTTTTCTATTAAATAAACACAATAAATTTATGCGACTTGTTAATTGTAGCACAAAAATTTTTTTTGTGTAAGTTTTTTTATAAAAAAATGAATACTTTTTTTGTATTCATTTTAAATATATCTTTTTATTTATTATATCTTTTTAATAGTTCTTTTTCTTGAATGTCATAGTCTTTTAACAGATAATGACAATTAGAAGCATGCGCTAACAAATCACTTCTTTTTAATTGAAAAAGCAGTTTTGCTTCTGTAATACTTAATTTTTCATTTATCAAATTGAAACTTTTTTCTTTATCGATTCTAAAATCATGAAAATATATTAATTTTGAAACTACCTCAGTTAATTCCTCATCCAATTCATATTTTTTTGAAAAATCCAAAAATATTTTGTTTGATTTTAGAAAATGCCCATAAAAATGTCCAATTCCTGAATCATCTTTAAAATAAGTATATGGTTTACCTATGTCATGAAAAAAAGCAGCTAATCTCACATATATATTTTGTGGCACACCATCAACAACATGAAGAATATGTTCGTAAACATCATATATATGATATGGATTATTTTGATCAAAGTTTTTACATTTTTCCAGTTCAGGTATCATTTTAAAAATACAATCCTCATTATCTTTTATAAGTAAACTTGGTTTTTCTGATAAAAGGATATCAAATAAGTAATTTTTATCATTATTTTTCATATTTACTCCTTACAATATACATATATTCTAATAAAAATATAACAACATTTAAATGAATTGTCAAATTAAATAAGGTCTTACATAAAAACGTAAGACCTTATTATAATTATGATATTCTAACTATATTTAAATAAGCACTAGTATCTGAAGCTGGTGATATTGTAGCAGCATCTGTAGATTCTATTGATAAACCTATTTGATCTCCAGCAGTAAATGCATTAATTGTACTACCTACAAAATCAGTATCAACATTTGCAGTCAAGTTTTTACCAATTGTTGTACTACCAATAGGTGTTGCATTTTGTTTTAAATTTATTGTAACCTCGGTATTGGTACTTGCACTACCTGAAAAATAATAATCGACTTTATAAACTCCAGTAGTAGGAATTGTTAATTTATTTTGCGTTCCTAATGTTATACCATTTGCTGGTCCATTACTTCCAAGTGGTATATCTTGTGATATATTTGCTTCTAAAGTTATACCTGTTTGCGTTGTATCATATTTACGTCCATATGTATTTGTTTGAGATATTGTTTCACCACTAGGTCCTGTTGGCCCCGTAGGTCCAGTTGGGCCTTGTATCCCTTGTGGACCTATTGCACCAGCTGCTCCTGTTGGTCCAGTTGGGCCTATTGGACCTGGTAAACCTGCTGGGCCTGTTGCTCCTGCTGGAATTGTAAATGTTAATACAGCATTTTGATTTGTTCCAGTATTAGTTACTGTAGCATCAGTTCCAGGATTTCCTGTTGTCGTCTCACCAATAGTTATAGTTGCTGGTCCAGTGGGTCCAGTCGGACCTGTTGGTCCCATAACGCCAAGTCTTTCCTTACAACGTCTTCCTTCTTCTAAAATCTGTTTAATTCTACAAGAATATTCTTTATCCATATATATTTCTCCTTTCTTTATTATTTTATGAACAATAAAAAAAAGCAAATATTATTAATGACTAAAATAATACTTACTTAACATTTTTTGATAATTTATAAATTTTTTGTTTTGAAACTTTTTCCAAACTATCTTTTTTATTTATTAAATCTTTTGTTTTTTCTAAATCAATTTTTAATTTTCTTTCTACAATATTTAACTTATCTAAAACCTTTTTATATTCATCTGTTCCAGCATACATATGATTATTTATTTCAAATGAAACTTTTAATGATATTAAATTATTTAGAGAATCTTCTTGGACATCAAAAATAGATTCAATGATTTGACCTTGTTTTTTTATCTGATTTAAATATTCAGGAACTATTACATTTATATTTTTATTAAGCTCTGTTTGTTTTCTTATTTTTTTTATTGAATTATTAATTAAAATACTACTTACTAAAGTTCCTAACATTTTATTTTTGAAAAGGGCAACTGGAAATAGATTATATATTACTTCTAGTGTTCTATCAATAAATGTATCAAAGGAATTTATTTTTAATTTACTTTTTATATTATCAGAATTTTGATTAAATATTTTATATTCTTTATCAAAAAATTTTTCTTGTTCAATTAAATTTTTTTTAATAATTGAAATTCCTTTTTCAAGTTCTCTTGAATCAATAAATACTTCTTCTTTTTTTTCTGTTTTTTTCTCTTTATTAGAATTTAAAGTAGAAATATTTTCAATCATCGTTGATTTTTTTTCTTCTAAAGAATTTAACTTTTCGATATTTAATTTATCATTTTTATTTAATTTATGATCTTTTTCTAGTTCAACATTATCCTGTTTTTTTATTTGATTATCTTTTTCTAATTCGTTGCTTGGTTTTACTTCTTGTAAACCAATACCTTTTTTATGTAATATTACTACTGATTTTTTATCACTATTTTTATTACTTTCTTTAAGTGAATTATTTGAAAAATTATTTAATATATTTTTATTTTGTTTTTTTAATGAAAATTTATTATCATGTGATTTATTTAATAATAAATTACTACTTATAAAAACTAAATCCACGTCACTTTTTTTATCATTACGTAAATTAGGAATGGGTTTTAAACTATAGGTTTCTTGTTCAAAAACATTTGTATATATACTTACTTTATTTGAAATTTTAGAATTTTTTAAACTAATTTGATTATCTTTTTTTTTAAAATTGTTATTACTAACTATCTTCTTTTTACTATTACTTTTATTATTTGATATATTTTTTTTAGAAAATTTATACTCAAAAAATCCAAATATAAAACCAATTATAATAAGAAAAAAATTTCTGACTTTTGAATTTTTTTTAATTTTATTTACTTTGTAATTTTTTTCCTTATAATTTTTTATTTTTACTTTAATCTTTTTTTTATTTAAAAGTATATTTTTCCTATAAACTTTAAATCTATTTTTTAAACTTCCTATTTCTCCCATTACTTAACAACACCAATTTTATTTAATGGAAATAACCTAAATACTCCTACTCCACATATATCTTTTTTAGAAATAAGTCCTATTATTCTGCTATCTTGCGATACACCTCTATTGTCACCAAGTACAAAATAATAATCATCTGGAATAACATCATAACCCAACTCTTCTAAAAAGAAATTATCAGTTGAAACATCTAATTTTACATCATCAATTTTTTTATTATTAATATATAAAATTCCATTTACATATTTAACTGTTTCACCAGGTAAACCTATTACCCTTTTTATTAGTTTGGAATTATTATAATTGAATACAACTATATCAAATCTTTCTATATTTTTATCAAATTTTTTTAATAAAACTATGTCATTATTTTTTAAAGTAGGATACATTGATGTACCACTTACTCTTACTGGTGTTACTACAAAGCATCTAATAAGAACAACAATTAGAATTATTACTAAATATGGAATAAATTCCTTTATTACTTTCATAATAAACCTCCTTAATAGCAAAAATAAGGCAACAATGCCTTATTAATTTCTTTCTTTAATTCTTGGTTGTTTAACTGATTTTCTTAAGTATCCACCTATTTTAGCACGTCTAACTTTACCTTTTCTAACAACTGTTACTGAATCAATTTTTGGTGAATTAACAGGGAATGTTCTTTCAACTCCTACTCCACCTGATATTTTTCTAACGATAAAGTTTTTAGAAACTCCGCTACCTTTAATTGCGATTACTAAACCTTCGAATGCTTGAATTCTTTCACGGTTTCCTTCAATAATTTTAACGTCAACTCTTACTGTATCTCCTACACGAAATTCAGGAATATCAGTTCTAATTTGACTTTTAGTTATTTTTTCAACTAAATTCATAATAAGCCTCCTTTTTTATTACAGCGATCATAAGTATTTAATAGTCTCAGCGGATCACATGAAAAATTTTATCATATTATTAAATAATATGCAAGTATTTTTAAAGTTTATCTTGTTTTTTTACTTTTTAATTCTTCTTCGTATTGCAAATCATCAACATATATTAGTTTTTGTTTTAATTCTTCTTCAAGAAAATTTATTTTTTTTAATAATAATGTTATATATTTTTCATCTAAATATTTTTTATATTTATTTACTATGATACTTTTATATCTTGATATTTCATTTAAAGCTTCTGATATATCACCTGGATCATTATCTTCATCTTCTACTACTGCAATCATTAATTTTAAAAATGAATCAAGTTTCTTTTTTATCTTTTTTTTCAAAATTTTTTCTATAAAACTTTGATTCACAATTATCATAGAATTAACTTTGATTCCAGGGTAATTTATTTTATTTAAAGGTTTAATATTAAAACCATTTTTTTCATAATTAATTAAAGTAACATTTAAATTTTTTTTATCTTTACATATTATATAACATTGTTTTTTCATATGTTTCAACTCTTTTCTATTAAATCAGGTCTTCTTTCATGTGTTTTTTCTAATTGTTTTTCATATCTCCATTTTCTAATATTTTCATGATGTCCAGATAATAATACATCTGGAACTTTCATTCCTCTAAAATCAACTGGTTTTGTATAGACTGGATAGTCAAGAAGTCCGTCACTAAATGAATCATTTTCATGTGATTCTTTTTCTATAACACCATCTATTAATCTTACCACACTATCAATAATTACCATTGATGGTAACTCACCGCCAGTTAGAACATAATCACCTATGCTAATTTCCTCATCAGCTAAAGATCTAATTCTTTCATCAAAACCTTCATAATGTCCACAAACAATTATAATATGCTTTTTTGAAGTTAAAGAATAAGCTTTCTTTTGATTATATTTGTTTCCTTGAGGAGTTACTAAAATAACATAAGAATCATTCGTTTTTAATGCATCCACTGCATCAAATATTGGTTGAGGCATAAGTACCATTCCAGCACCTCCACCAAAACCATAATCATCTACTTTTTTATGTGGATCCAATGTATAATCTCTAATATTATGAATATTAATTTCAACTTTATTTTGAGTTAAAGCTCTTTTAATTATTGATTCTGATAAAAAGCCTTCAAACATTTTAGGGAAGAGTGTTAAAACATCAATTTTCATCTATAAGTCCCTCAATTTCATTAATGTATATTTTCTTATTTTCTAGATCTGTCTTTTCTATAAATGGTTTTATGTTAGGAATTAAAATTTTCTTTTTGTTTTTTTCTATAACCAAAATTTCATGGGCTTTAGATGTTACTATATCTGTAACATTTCCTATTAATTTATCATTTGAGTAAACTTCTAAATTAATTAAATCTTCAAAAAAATATCCATCCACTTTTATATCATCTTTATTTATATATACACTTTGTCCTTTATATTTTAATACCTCATTTATATCATTTATATCATAAAATAAAACCATGTCATACATTTTATGTTTTCTATAATTCTTAATAATCATTTCTTGTTTTTGTGTTCCAATATATAATTTAAAATTTTCTTTAAAAATTTCATTTTTATATTTAAAATCTGAAAGGATTCTTATTTCTCCTTTTATTCCATGAGTATTGACTATTTTACCAACATATATGTATTCCATGATTTCACCTACTTAATTCATACAAGATTATACTAGTAGCAACTGCAACATTTAAACTCTCGCACTTGTTATTCATTTCAATATAAATAAATTCATCACATAATGAATTTACTTCGTTACTTACCCCTTTTCCTTCGTTACCAACTATTATAGCAAATTTTTCACCTTTTTCAACATTTTTTATACTTTTTCCATTAACTACATTTGTACTAAATATTTTATACTGATTTTGCTTTAAGTTAGATATAAATTCAGTTAAATTTTTTTCTATTATATTAATATGAAAAATCATGCCTTGGGTTGCTCTTATAACTTTTGGATTATATAAATCTACAGTATTTTTACTTAATACAATTGTATCTATATTAAATGCTACTGCGCTTCTTATTATTGTTCCTAGATTACCAGGGTCCTGTATATCATCAAGTATAAGTACTCTATTGCCTACTAAATTTTTATTTAATTTTTCACATATACCAATTATTTTATTAGGTGTATCTAAATTACTTATATATTTTAAAACATTATAAGTTGCATAATTAGTTTCAACATTTAAATTTAGTTTAGTATTTTCTTCTAAAATTAATTCTTTTAATACACCATTTTTATATGCTTCTAAAACTAAATGTTCTCCTTCTACAATAAACAAGTTATTTAAATCTCTATATTTTTTTGTATTTAATTTTTTTAGTTCTTTTATTTTTTTATTTTCTATTGAAGTGTATAGCATAACAATCACCATATATATTTTACCATTTTATATGTTATTTTTAAATATAAAAAAATAAAAAGTCACAAAGTGACTTATTTATTTAATTGAGCAGCTACTTCTTCTGCAAAATTTTCTTCTTTTTTCTCCATACCTTCTCCAACTTCATAACGTATCATGTTTATGATTTTACCGCCATTATTTTGAACGAATTTTGAAACTGTTTCTTTATTTTCTGCTTTTACATAGATTTGATCTTCTAAGCATACTTCTTCGTAATATTTTCTAACTTTACCAACTAAAATATTTTCTATTTTATCTTCTGGTTTACCTTCATTAATTAATTGTTCTCTAATTATTGTTTTTTCTTTTTCTAATACATCAGTTGGAACTTCGCTTGATTTTAAATATAAAGGTCTCATTGCTGCTGCATGCATTGCAACATCTTTAGCAATTTCTTCATTTGCACCTTCTATAAGTGTTAATACTGCGATTCTTCCTCCCATATGGATATATGAACCAAATGATTCATTGTCTTTTTTAGTTATTTTTGAAAATCTTCTAAGACTTAATTTTTCTCCAATTGTAGCTGTTTTACTTACAATTAATTCTTTTATAGTTGAATTCCCATTTTTTAATTCTAATGCTTCATCTAATGTTTTTGCATTACTAGAAACAAGTGTTTCTAATATTGTATCAACTAATGTTTTAAATTCTTCATTTTTAGCGACAAAATCTGTTTCAGAATTTATTTCAAGAATTACAGCATCATTTCCTTTTATTAAAACTGATGCAATTCCCTCAGCAGCTATACGATCTGATTTTTTAGCTGCTTTTGCTATCCCTTTTTCTCTTAAATAATCCATTGCAGCATTAATATCGCCATTACTAGCTTCTAATGCTTTTTTACAGTCAAGCATTCCTGCTCCACTTTTATCTCTTAATTCTTTTACTAAACTTGCAGTTATCATATAAAATTCCTTTCTATTATATAAAAAGATGATTTATAAAATCATCTTTAAAGTCTTATTTTAAAGCATCAATTAATTCTGCTTTTTTCATTGTAGAATAACCTTTAACGTCTTTATTCTTTGCCATTTCACGTAATTCTGCAACTGTTAATTTACTTAAATCTTGTGATTTAGTGGCTTTTTCTTCTTTAACAGTTTTAACTTCTTTTACTTCTTCAGTTTTTTCTACTTTTTCAGTTTTTTCTACTTTGTTAAATGATTTTTTTTCAAATGGTTTTTTATCTCTTGGTTTACGATCGTCAAATCTTCTTTGTCTGTCTTCTTTTCTTTTAACAGAATCAACAGCTTTTTGCATAATTTCGTTAGGATTAACTGTTTTTTGTGAATCAATTGTTACATAATCTACTAATTTACCACCGTTTGCTTCTACTATAGCATTTGCCATTACACCAATTATAAGTTTAACAGCTCTAATAGCATCATCGTTACCTGGTATTACATAATCAACCATATCTGGATCACAGTTTGTATCTACTATACCAAATACAGGGATATTCAAAATTCTTGCTTCTTTAATTGCTATATCTTCTTTTGAAGGGTCTACAATAAATAAAGCATTTGGTAATTTATTCATATCTCTAATTCCACATAAAACTTTATTTAATTTATCATATTCTTTTCTTAATTTGATTACTTCTTTTTTAGGTAATACATCAAATGTTCCATCTGATTCCATTTTTTCGATTTCTTCTAATCTTTTAACTCTTTTTCTAATTGTTCTAAAGTTAGTTAAAGTACCACCTAACCATCTTTCATTAACATAGTAAGATTCACTTCTTAAAGCTTCTTCTTTTGTAGCTTCACTAGCTTGTTTTCTAGTTCCTACAAATAAAACCTTTCCACCATTTTCTGCAATTGTCTTAAGTGCAGCATAAGCTTCTTCAATTTTTTTAGCTGTTTTTTGTAAATCAATAATGTAAATATCATCTCTTGAAGTAAAGATGTATTCTTTCATTTTAGGATTCCATCTTTTTGTTTGATGTCCAAAATGAACTCCAGCTTCTAATAAATAATTCATTGACACTACTGTCATATTTCTTCCTCCTTTTGTTATTTCCTCCGATCACTTCTAATTTACACCACCTATAAAGGCACTAGGCATAAAAATCCATGTCGTGTGTATTAAAAAAGCCAAGACCATTATATCATAATTATATGTTTTTTCAAGACTTTTTAATATAAAAATTGTTTTTACTTATTTAATTTTTCTCTAACGATTTTATTCACTAATCCTAAATCAGCTTTTCCTTTTAATATTGGTGTTAATTTACCCATTATTTTTCCCATATCGGATACTGAAGAAGGTTTTAATTCATCAAATACATCATTTACGGTTTTGATAATTTCTTCTTCACTTAATTGCTCAGGCATATATTTGTTAAGAAGTTCAATTTCTTTTTCTGTTTTTTCTACTAAATCTGTTCTTCCACCTTTTTCAAATTCTTTAATTGATTCTTTTCTTGTTTTAATTTCCCTTGCAATAATAGTTATTACTTCATCATCATTAAGTACATGTTTTACCTTAATTTCTTCTAATTGAATTGCTCCTTTAACCATTCTTACAACATTAAGTAAATCTTTGTTTTGATTTTTCATAGCGTTTTTTAAATCGACTAATATTCTTTCTTTCATTTTGATTTCCTTTCTAAAAAAAGAACCCATAACGGCTCTAGTTATACATTCTTTCTCTTCTACGACTATTTTTAATTCCTTCTTTTTTAGCTTTTCTTCTTTTAACTCCAGGTTTCATATAACCTTCGGTTCTTTCTTTAACTGTTTTTAGGAGGCCTTCTTTAGCATTTTTTTGTTTCATAGTACGTAGTGCACCATCAACATTTCCATTTCTTACAACTACTGTAGACATTAGTATTCCCTCCCTTCTGTGACGCTAATATTATAACATTTGTTTTAATTTATTACAATAAAAAATTTAAAAAAAATTAGGCTTTTACTGATATTTTTGAACTTTTTTTGTAAATTAATACAAATTTAAATTTTTTTAGGCTTTTTCTTTTAATATTTAATAATTTCAACGAATACAAAAAAAGTTATCTTGAATGATAACTTTTTTTATAAATTACACACATTTTATATAATAGGTTCTGATAAAGCTTCCAACTAATTTACCACCTTCAAATAATATTTGACCTATTGTCTGTAAAAGTGGTATTAAAAAAGGCAATAATAATATTAAAATTATAGTTATGATTATTTTTTTATTTTTTATTACACTGGACATATATTTTTACCAACTATTCTTCGTACAGCAGAACCTAAACTTTTACCAAGTTCAAAAATAAAAGTAACACCTTTTGTAATAGATGAAATCAAGGTTCCTGATATTCCTCCTCCATCTATCAATAATAATTCTTGCTTATTTAATTTTAACACATATACCCCTCCTTAATTACATTTTAGTGGTCTAACATAACCATCTATTACACCTATTAAAAAGACAATTCCAGCACCTATTAAAAATCCAGCCCCTATACTAAAACCGCCTCCATTTACATTCATTAATTCGTTTTTATTTAATTTTATCATTACATCAACCCTTTCTTTAAAAAATTAAATATTTCTTTTAATAATGTTGTTTTTTCTAATTCAATATATATTTCTAATATATTGTTATCTATTTTATATTTATCTTCTAAATTAATATTAAGTACTATTTCATAATAATTTTTATTATCTATTATAATATAATCTTTACTTATTTCTTTTATTTCAAAATCATATTTTTTATTATCTATGTATAATCCATCTTTAATTTTATTGATCTTGTCTGGAGAAAGCTCTAAAACTATGTTATTTCCTCTTACTATACCAATACATTTTTCATATTTATTGTATGTAAAGAGAATTCCAAAAACAAGTATAAATATAAGAAAAACAAGTAATATTGTGATCCATGAAATTATTTTTACTGGTACTTTTTTAAGCATAATAACACTTGAGTTATTATATATATCTATATCATTCATTTTTAAACACGTCCTTAACTATTTCTCCATTTTTAAGTTCAATTACTCTATCATACAAATCCATATTATCAAGTCTATGTGAAATAACTATTATCATTTTATTTTCATACATTTTAAATAAATTTTTAAGTATTTTTCTTTCGAGATTTATATCCATTTGACTTAAACCCTCATCTATTATTAAAACTTCAAAGTTTTTAAGTAAAGCACGAGCTAATATAATTCTTTGCCTTTGTCCACCTGATAAATTATATCCATTTTCTTCTATAAGCATATTTAAACCTAAATCATTTAAAAATTCATCGATAAAGCATTTTTTAGAAATTTCTATTATTTGTTCTTCTGTAATGTTCTTATCTATTTTCAAATTATTGTAAATAGAATCTGTATATAAAATTTCATTTTGAGATATATAAGAAAAATTTTGTTTTATTACATCATCTTTATAATCATTAATGTCATATCCATTAATAGTAATTTGATTTCTAGGTATTTCATAGTACCTCATCAATAATTTAAATAAAGTACTTTTACCACTTCCACTTTTACCTAAAATAAGTATTTTTTGTTTTTTTAGTTTTAGGTTAATGTTTTTTAATTGTTTTTCTTTATAATCATATGAATAAGATAAATTATTAAAAGATATTTCCTTTACTTTTACATTATCTATGAAAGTTTGTTTTTTATTTTCATTTTTAAATAGTTCTAAAATGCGTCTTAATGAATTTTTCGCTTCTTTTATCTCTGAATTTAAATCTATTATGTTTTTTATTGGTTCTAAAAAATAATTTAATAAATTAACAAATACTAGTAAATCACCAAATGTCAAATTTCCTAATGTAACCATTTTTGCGCCTACATATATTATTGTTAAATATCCAATGGCATTTACTAAATCTTTTAGTATTGAAATTGTATTATTGTAATTATCAAATTTAAATATATTTTTTAAAAACTTAACATATTTTTTTTCGAACTTATCAATTATTTGTGCTTCATTTCCTACACTTTTTACAGTTTCAAAACCATTTATTGTTTCAATCATATATGACATTGTTTCAGATTTATTAACCTGAATTGTGTTAATATTATTAGTTATTCTATTTTTTGAAAAAATCATTAATAATAAATATATGAATACTATAATCAATGAAATGAAAAATAGTTTGGTATTTATAATATAAAATATTATGAAAGTTACTAAAGCAAGTGGTAAATCGATAAATAAGGAAAGTGATACTTTAGTTATCATGTTTCTAATAATAGATAAATCGTTTACTCTTGAAATTATATCACCAGTTGTTCTAGTATGATAATAGTTATAAGGAAGTGAAATTATTTTTTTATAAGTATCTAGTGTCAATAACAAATCAATCTTTTGATTTAAATATATTAATAATTTATTCCTAAAAAAATCACTTAAAATTTTAAATATATTTATAAATAGAAAAAATATAAATATAATTGTTAAATTATTATAGTTTATAGCATCTAATATATTTTTCATATAAAATGAGCTTATTACAGAAAACATTGTTATAAATATAGATAACATTATTATATTAAATATAAATGCTTTGTGTAACTTTATAATTTTTAAAAGAAAATCTATGAAAGAAATGTTTTGAGTTAGTGGGAGTTTTTTTAAAGGATAAAGTGTTATTAAAACACCAGACCACATTTTTTGAAATTCTGAAAAAGTAATTTTTTTAATACTACATGATGGATCTGCAATTATAATTTTTTTGTTTTTAAAATCAATTTTATAAATTACAACAAAATGTTTGTATTTTCCATCAATAACTACATGAGCAATGCAAGGTAGAATTAGATTTTCTTTATTTAATTGTTCTAATGAGGTTTTAATACCCTCTGCATTAAATCCTATACTTTTACAAGCCTCTATTATATGAAAAGCAGTTGTACCATTTTTATCGGTTTTAGTTAAATCTCTTATTTGATCTATTGGTAAGTTCCCACCATAGAAATTAATTATCATTCCTAAGCATGCACAACCGCAGTCTTTTATATTATCTTGTTTTATAAAAGGATATTTCTTAATATTTTCACCTCCTATAAATAAGATATCTCATGTCAAAATGTTTTCCTTTTTATTTCAAAAAAAAACAACTATTTTTTTAAAATAATTATTTTTTTACTTCCATATTTTCTTTCTTTAAATATTTTTAGATTATTTGTATTTATTTCTTCTGTCTCATATTCACAAATTATAATTCCATTATCTTTTAATAAATTATTTTCTAGTATTATATTGACTGCTGGATTTATAAGATTTAATTTGTAAGGGGGATCTAAAAATATAACATCAAATGTTTTGTTTTGATTACTAAATTCTTTAAGTGCATTTTTAAAATCTTTTTTTATTATAAAAGCATTTTCAATTGTATTAATATTTTTTTTAAGTATATTTATAATATTAATATTATTATCAACAAAATAACACTCTTTAGCACCACAACTTAAAGCCTCTATTCCTAAAGAACCACTTCCTGCAAATAAATCCAAACAACTACTATCACTTATGTAATCTTGTATCATTCCAAATAATGATTCTTTTACCCTATCCATAGTAGGTCTTGTACCATTTATATCAAATCCAGTAATATATTTTCCCTTATATTTTCCACTTATTATTCTCACATTACCACCAACAATATTTTATCATAATTATTTTAGAGTTGATAGAACATTTTGAATCATTTCAATAGTTTTCAATGTTTCCCCAATTCGATCGGTAAATTTTAGTCTATAGTTGTGTTTAACTTCATCTTCAAAATTTTTAAAGGACTGAGGCGACCTATTAAGTATTTTGTACCAAAAAGAGTTTTCTCTTAAATATTTTTGATAGTTAGGATTATTTTTTATTTTAAATTGAATTTCTAAAGTCATTAATCCTCAAAATGCTTATACATTGGTCTTGGTTTATATTCTTCTTTTTTTGTTTCTTTTGTACCAAAATCACCAAGTACACTTAAAACTCTTTGAACACTTTGAACTCCATTTTGGATTGAATCAAGATCTAGCGATTTTAACCAAGTTAAAAAACCTGCTGTAGCGGTTGCTGTTGAGGCAGCTTCTACAACTTTTTCTTTTGTTATATAATCCTTCCATGCATTTTCATCTTCACCATACATATCATATATTTCATAATATTTTTGCCAAGACATACTACCATCTTTAACATGTTTAATCAAAGAAGGATTTTTTTTGACAAAGTTTTTAAATTCATCCTTTTTATTCACAACTATCACCTATATTAATATATGCCTATATTTTTAAATGTTAACCAAACAAGAAAAAAGATGATATTTTTCATATCACCTTAATCTAATCCATTAATTTTAAAATCATCTAAAAAATCATCAATAGTCATCATTTTTTCATCTATTTTTTCTAATTCAACAGGTTTAGATTCTCTTTTTTCATCTGACTTTTCGTTAGGTTCTATATTACTAAAATTTTGTTCTTCAAGTAAATTAGTTTCTACAAATATTTCATCAATGTTTTTCTTTGATATACTACTACCTGTAGAATATCTATCCATTATTGGAAATTCAGTATTTTTAATAAAAACAAAGTCATCATTTACCTTTATTATTAAGTTTGTTTTATTACTTACAATGAAGGCATTTAATATATAATATGGATTAGTTTTAACATCTCTTATTATTTGAACACCTTTTCTAGCTCTAGACATAACTTCAAAATCACTTATTTTAACTCTTTTACCTGTATTTTTTTCTGTAATTACAGTTATATACTCGTCTAAATCATCAAATAAAGCAAAACTAACTACTTCATCATCTTTTAAACTAATAGCTTTAACACCAGCACCTTTAGTACCTATTGGTGCTACTTCGTCTAAATAAAATCTTAAACCATAACCATTTTTTGTTACTACAAATATTTGATTTTTACCAGTAGCACATGTATTAATTAACTTATCATCTTCTTTAAGTTTTATTGCAGTTAAAGGTTTATTATAGCGTTGAACTTTAAATTCATTTAATTTAGTTCTTTTTATCATTCCATTTTTTGTCACAAACGTGACATAAATATTATCTTCAAAATTGTATACTGGCATACAAGAAATTACATTTTCATCTGGATTAAGTTTTATAATGTTGCTTACATGTTTTCCTAATTCTTTCCACTTTAAATCTGGTATTTCATGTACAGGTATATATAAATAATTACCTAAATCCGTAAATAAAAGTATGGTATCTAATGTATTCATTTTATATAATCCTATCAAATAATCTCCATTTTTAAGTGCAGTTTCTCCATCTGCTTGTGAATAGCTTCTATTAGATACTCTTTTAATATATCCCTCTTTTGTTACTACTACTACAGCTTCTTCTTTAGAAATCATTTTTGTTGTATCTATCTTGATTTCCATTATTTCATCTTTAATTTCAGTTTTTCTTGGAGTTGCATATTCTTTCTTTATAATTTTAAGTTCTTCTTTCATAACTGATTTTAACCTATTTTCATCAGTTACTATCTCATTTAAAGTTTTAATAATTAACTGTAATTTTTTATTTTCTTGTTCCAAATCTAAAACATCTATATTAGTTAATCTATAAAGTTGTAAATCTAATATTGCTTTTGCTTGTTCTTCTGTAAAACCAAACTTATTCATTAAATTAATACAAGCATCTTGTTTATTTTTGCTTGCTCTTATTGTAGCTATTACTTCATCTAATATAGATAAAGCTTTTATTAAACCATCAACAATATGCAATCTTTTCTTAGCAACTTCTAGATCAAAATTAGTTCTTTTTAAAATAACTTCTTTTTGATGTTTAATATATGCATCTAACATATCTACTAATCCAAGAGTCATAGGTCTTCTATTTACTATAGAAACCATATTATAACTATATGAAATCATCAAATCAGTATTTTTATATAAATAATTAAGAATTAATTCAGAATCTGCATCTTTTTTTAAATCAATAGCTATTTGAAGTCCATCTCTATCAGTTTCATCTCTAACTTCAGCAATTCCTTCAACTTTCTTATCTATTCTAATTTCATCTATCTTTTTTACTAATAATGCTTTATTAACATCAAATGGTATTTCTGAAATTATAATTTGTTCTTTACCTTTGTTTTTTACAATTTCTAATTTAGATTTTACGATTACTTTTCCTCTACCTGTAGTAAAAGCATCTATTATTCCATTTTTTCCTTCTACTATTGCACCTGTTGGAAAATCTGGACCCTTAACTATATCAAAAATTGTTTCCGCATGGCAATTTGGATTTTCTATTCTTTTAATAGTTGCATCAATTATTTCACCTAAATTGTGGGGTGGAATATTAGTTGCATATCCAGCACTTATTCCTGTTGCACCATTTACAAGCAAATTAGGAAATTTGGCTGGCAAAACAGTTGGTTCTAATAAGGTATCATCATAGTTAGGTGCCCAACTGATTGTATTTTTATCTATATCTTTTAAAAGTTCATTGCTTATTTTAGCTAAACGTGCTTCTGTATAACGCATTGCTGCAGGTCCATCGCCATCCATAGAACCATTGTTACCATGCATATCAATAGTCATCAAATTCTGTTTCCACCATTGACTCATTCTAACCATAGCTTCATATATGCTTGAATCTCCATGGGGATGATATTGTCCCATTACATTTCCTACAGTTTTTGCGGATTTTTTATATGGTTTATCATATGTATTTCTATCTCTATACATAGCATATAAGATTCTTCTTTGAACTGGTTTTAATCCATCCCTTACATCAGGAAGAGCTCTATCTTGAATTATTGCTTTTGAATATCTTCCAAATCTCTCTCCCATTATTTCTTCTAATGAATAATCATATATTCTTTTAATTACATCTTGCATTAATATCACACCTTATCTTTTTTTAGGTTTTGCTTCTTCCTCTTTAATATCAGGCATATCATCAATCATTTTGAATGCTTTAGGTACCTTTATTAATGAGCTATATTTTCTAAATATAGACTCTAGGTAAGTTTGTTCTTCTTTATCATTCGAAAATTTCATTAATTCATCATAAATATCCCTAATAAGATAATGAGTACATTGATATTTTTCTGCTGGTGTACCATTTTTTGAAATTGAATAATCTTTTAACATTCTTTCAAAAGTTTCATCATATTCAACTTGGTTACCATTTTGAATATTTGTTAAATATCTAGATGTAACTACTCTAGCAAATTGATCATTTTCACTGATCTTTTCACATAAATCAACACTGTAATTATATACCTTTCCTATTCTTTTACTCATTTCTATTTCTTCTATTGTTTTTGTTTTCATAATATCCTCTTTTCTTATGCTATTTTATAATTATCTTCTAAAGAAAATTCAACATTTTCTTCTATCCATTCTTTTCTAGGTTCTACTTTATCACCCATTAGCACACTAACTCTTTTTTCTGCCAATGAAACATCATTTATATTTACTTTAATTAAGCTTCTCGTTTCAGGATTCATTGTTGTTTCCCACAACTGATCATAGTTCATTTCTCCTAAACCTTTGTATCGCTGAGTTTCAAGTTTTACTTTGCTTTTTTCAAGTATTTCTTTTCTTTCCTCATCGCTCCAAGCATAATAAACTGTTTTACCATTAAACAATTTATATAAAGGTGGCATAGCTATATAAAGTTTTCCAGATTCAATTAAAGGTTTCATATATCTATAAAAGAAAGTTAACAATAATATCTGTATATGTGCTCCATCATCATCTGCATCAGTCATGATTATTATTTTATCGTAATTTGAATCTTTTACTTCAAAATCACTACCAACACCAGCACCTATTGTATGAATTATAGTATTTATTTCTTCGTTTTTAAATATTTCCTCTAATCTTGTTTTTTCTGTATTAAGCACTTTACCTCTTAGTGGTAATATAGCTTGATACTTTCTATCTCTGCCTTGTTTTGCACTTCCACCTGCAGAATCTCCTTCGACTAAAAATAATTCATTTTTATTCGGATTTTTTGTTTGAGCAGGAGTTAATTTATCACTTAGAGATCTTTCTTTTTTATTTTTATCTTTACCATTTCTAGCTTCATCTCTAGCTTTTCGTGCAGCTTCTCTTACTATTTTACTTTTTATCATTTTATCAAGTATTAATGTAGCAATAGCTTTGTTTTCTTCAAGGAAAAATTGAAGTTTTTCACCAACTATTTTATCTACAACTGTTCTAGCAACAGGTGTTCCTAGTTTTGCTTTTGTTTGACCTTCAAATTGCAACAAATTTTCTGGAATTTGTAAACTTATGATTGCAGTTAATCCTTCTCTTGTATCACTACCCTCTAAATTTTTATCTTTAGTTTTCAAATATCCATTTGTTTTGGCATAATCATTAAATACCCTTGTTAAAGCAGTTTTAAAACCAACTTCATGACTACCACCATCATTTGTTTTTACATTATTAACAAATGAAACTATATTTTCAGAATAAGTATCTGTATATTGAAATGCCACTTCTACATTAATATCATCTTTTGATCCTGAAAAAGATACAACATTGTGAAGTTGTTTTTTATCTTCATCCAAATATTCAACAAATGACTTTAAACCATTTTCATAATGAAAAGTTTCTTCTTTTTTATCTTCAATATCTTCTACAATAACAGTTAATCCTTTAAGTAAAAAAGCACATTCTTGCATTCTTTCACAAATAGTAGTAAATGAAAAAGTTGTAGATGAAAATATTGTATCATCAGGCATAAACCTTACCTTTGTTCCAGTTTTGCTTGTTTTACCTAAGCGTTGTAATGGAATATCTAACTTTCCACCATCTTTAAATCTTATAAAGTGTTCATAACCATCTCTTTTAATAGTTACTTCCATCCATTTGCTTAAAGCATTTACAACACTAGCACCTACACCGTGCAACCCACCTGATACTTTATATCCACCACTTTCAAATTTTCCTCCTGCATGTAACACAGTATAAATTACTTCTGGGGTAGACATACCAGTTGAATGCATTCCAACTGGTACACCTCTTCCTTCATCTTCTACACTTATACTATTATCAGGATGAATAATGATTTTAATTTTTTTACCATATCCATTGATAACTTCATCTATACCATTATCAACTATTTCCCATACTAAATGATGTAAGCCTCTTTTATCTGTTGAGCCTATATACATACCAGGACGTTTTCTTACTGCTTCTAGTCCTTCTAACACTTTTATCGAGTTTTCGTCATATTTTGCCATGTTATCACCATAGATATTATAACACAAAAGATTTTTTTTTAAAACTTTTTATGTTTTATCATATAATTTTGCTATTACTAATAACCTTTTTTTATTATAATTTGAACAAGTTACCAGAGTTAGTAGTTCTTCATCTGTATCATAAAAATAGTTTATTTCATTAGGAAATATTTTTATTATTTTATAAACTTTATATGTTCTTCTATATTTATAAGTGTTTAAAATAATAATATCATTTACTTTCAAATATTTAATATTTTTAAATACTCCTTCTCTATTATGACCAGCTAAAACTATATTTTTATTATCAAATGTTTTTCCACTTAATAATCCTACATATTCATTATCTAAAATAATTTTGCTAGTTCCATATTTAATTATTTTATTTAAATTTATTCTAGGTATTTCTAAATATCCAATGTATTGATTTATATTATTTTCAACTTTAAAATCATTAATTAATTTATTTTCAATCAATTTATTTTTATATATAGTTATATATTTAAAAATCAAATATAATAAACTAATTATTATTAATGATATACCAATTATTTTATGTTTCATTTTTATGTATTATAAATATAAATCCAATTATAATATTTAAAAACATAATTAATACAATATTTACATTAGATGATGTATTAGGCATTTCGTATTTTTCATTTTTATTTTCATTTCTTGTAGATTTATCTAATTCTTTTTCAGAATTTTTTTCATTTTTACTAATATTTATTATTTGTGTAATATCATCATTTTTAATATTATCTTGATTATCATCCTTTTTTATTTCATCATTTTCCAGATTGTCATTCTTTTTTGTTTCTTCTTTTTTTGTATTTTTAAAATTTTCATCAGTAATTTCACAATTTAAAACTAGGTCTAAATTTAAATTATTAAATAAATCAAATTCATACAATTTTGTATCATCCTCTATTTTTAAATAATATTTTCCAAGTACATAATCGTTCAAATATATATAATCTTTTTTTTCAATTGAAAATTCTTCTATTTTTTTGTTAAATGAATTATAAACTTCAATTTTTTTATTTATAGAACAATTACTATCAATTTTTATTTTAGCATTATATTTTTTTAAATAATTAATTATTGTACCTATGTTAATACTTTGATAGTCAATTGTAGTATTATTTATAGAAAAACTATATTTATCATTATTCTGTTTATAATCCTTTAACTGTGTAATTTCTTTTACATAATAATTCGAGTAAGGTAATATTAAATCAACATCAATTATTCCTAATCTATTTGTAAAAACTTTTTTTATCATGTCACCTTTTTTTAAGGTTAAGTTATTATTTATCTTTAAATCATTTTCTAAAAATATTCCAAATTCTATATTATCTTTATAATCAAAATTGTATTCATTCGATTTTGATAAAACTTCTATAAATTTTCTGAGTTTTAATTTTGTACTTTTTCTCTTTAAACGAATTTTTAAATTCACATTATTATAACTTTCATTAATTGAAATATGATTTTCGCAATATCCATTATATTCGTTTGGTTTTATACATTTTACATAATAATTTCCAAGTGGTAATTCAAGAAAAAATTTACCATTAACATCTGTGTTAAAAGATGTTATTAAATCATTTTTATGATATATTATTTTATGATTTAAATCATATATATCACTATATGCATATATGAAAAACTCAATATTTATTGGTAACATTTTATAAATGAAATCATCATTATAATCAACAAGTTGCTCAGCTTGTGAATCTATATTTAATATTCCCTTTGATATTTTGCTTTCATAACCAATATTAAAAATAACTGGTTCTATTCCTTCACTATAAATAAGCCTTTGTGAATTAAAAGCATCATAAATATAAGTTCGATATTTAGAAGAAAAATATCTGTATAATGGCATGTCATTATATATTTCCTCTTTTGAAAATATTTTTAAAGTATTATCCTTTATTGTAATATTTTTATCCATTGGCTCAAATTTATTTATTATATTATTTTCATCGACTAATATATATTCTTCATTTATTGGAATTTTATGTTTTGTATTAGAAAACGAAGGAAGCTTTTTAGATTCATTAACTAACTTAAGTATTTCACTTTTTTCTGTTTCAATATCAATTTTTTTAAAAAATTTACCATTTTGTATATGCCAATCTATTTCATAATCAGTTATTTTTTCCCAAATTAATTCTTGTGTAGCTAAAAAATATTTTATATCTTCATGTCCAGTATAATTATATCCAAAATATATAACCTCCTTTATATAAATCACTTCTTGTATAGTTAAATCTGAATTATTAATGTATTCAAAAGAGTCATAATCTAAAGTAGTTACTTTTAAATCTGGTTGCAAACAATATAATTGTTTATCGTTATCTTTATAAATTGACAAAGCTACATAATTATTATTAATTGAGTAAAAATAATTAGTATTTTCTTTTTCTATTGTTAGTGAAAAAACATTATTCTTAAATAAAAGAAATGATAATAAAAATACGATTAGTAACATTATTTTTTTCATATATTTTCTCCTTTCAAACGCATTTTATATTGATTTAAATATTAAATCAAATAACAAATATTAAATATTTTTACTTTAATTAGTTTTAATAAAAAAAATAATATAATAAAAATAAAAAATTTGAATATCAAATATATAAAAAAACAAGCAAATTTTTAAAATTGCTTGTTTTTACTATTTATTAGTTTGTTTTTCTTTTAATTTATTTTTATGTTCATTATAAACTTTTAAATAAAAGTCTTTCCACATTTCAAGTACATGTTCTTTTGAATAAAATTCACTTATTTCTTTAGAATATTTACTATATTTTTTATATTCCTTCTCATCATTCATTAACATTTTAATTTGCTTTACAAATTCTGTATTTTTATTTCCATGTAAATATTTTCCAAATAAGATTCCTTTATATAAATCTAAATCTCTTAGTAATACTGGTTTTTCTGAGTTTACAGCTTCTAAAATTGACATTGGAAATAATTCATTATAAGATGGCATAAAAAGTACATCGGACATATTATACATATCATTCATTTCTGTTCGTGGAATAATTCCTAAAAATTCAACATTCTTAGGTGGATTATCATATACTTTCTTTAATTCATTATATCCATCTGTTATTTTTCCAAATGAAAATCCACCACACCATACAAATTTAACTTTTGGAAGTTTTTTAGCAACTTCTATAAAATCTAATACACCTTTTCTTGTTTGTACTTGTCCAACTCCAAGCACAACAAAATCATCTTCTTTTATTCCATATTTTTCCCTTATTTTATTTCTAACAGATTTTTTTTCTTTAAAAAATGATTCTTTTGAAACATAATTAGGTATATATGTTACTTTCTCTTTAGGTATTTTAATTTTTTCAAGCTCATCTATAAATGAAGGATTTACTACAACTAAATGATCTGCTTTATTATAAAAATTTACAACATATTTTTTAAATACAGCAAATGCTGGTCTTGGAAGTTTTATACTTCCATCTAATGTAGTTGGTAAAAAATGTACGTATGCTACATTAACACCTTTAGTTTTTCCCATTTTAAGATAATGTGGTAAATCAACTGTATGATAATGCATTATATCTGCATCTTTTTTATCATTAATTTTCACATCAAATAAGTCTTTTGCGCCTTCCTTAACCAACGATACTTGTTCTAGATATGCACTTCCAACGCCTTGTCCATCTACTTTATCAGCAGAAGAAAGCATATTAATTGTTATTTTTTTCATTTTTTTCACTTCCTAATACTATTATAACAATTTTTAATTAAATTACAATACTCACAAGTATTACGTCTTCACCTATTTTTTCTATTTGCTCCCACTTTATTTGAATTTCTCCTTTAGAAGTAAAACGTGATAATATAAATTTACTTTTTTCTACAATTAAACTATTCATCTTCCCATCAGACATTATTTCAACATCTATTATATTACCGATTTTTGTTCCATCTTTTGTATTTACTACATCTTTGTGTTGTAATTCTGATAACCTCATAAAATCACCTATTTAATTTTATGAAATTATTAATTTATCATTCTTTTTATATTATCTAATCCATTTTTTTCAAGTCTTGAAATTTGAGCTTGACTTATTCCTATTTCTTCAGCTAATTCCATTTGAGTTTTACCTATTATATATCGCTCTAAAATTATGTATTTTTCTTTTTCTTTTAATTTGTTTATCGCATCTTTTAATGCTATTTTTATATCCATATTATACATTTCATCTTTCTTATCTTCTAGTTGATCTTCAAGATAAATTGTATCACCACCATCGTTATATATTGCTTCTGCCATACTTACTGTTTCTTTTATTGAATCAAGTGCGTTGGCAACTTCATATTCTGTATATCCAAGTTCCTGTGCGATTAAGGAAACACTAGGTTCTTTTCCTAATAAATTTGTGAGTTCTTCTTTTTTCTTTAATGATTTATAAGCAATATCTTTAACACTTCTAGCAATTCTTAAACTACTACTATCTCTTAAATATCTTTTTACTTCACCTATAATCATTGGAACTGCATATGTAGAAAATTTAACTTCGTGTGATAAATCAAAATTATCTATTGCTTTTATTAAACCAATACATCCAATTTGAAATAAATCATTCATATTATCTGTTCTATTATTATATTTTTTTAAAATTGATAGTACCAATTTTAAGTTTCCTTCCACTAATTCTTCTTTTGCTTTAGTGTCACCATTTTGATATTTTTTAAATAGTTCTATCATTTCATTGTTTGTCAAAACTTTAATATTCGCAGTATTCACGTTCGCAATTTCTACCTTGTGACGTGACATAAAAAAATCTCCTTTCATATCAATTTTGATACAAAAGGAAATTTTTTATTCATATTATTAAATTTTTGTTATAATTTAAATCTTCAATTTATCTTTGTTATTTCTTTTATTTCTTCATTATCTATATATGTTATATTAATTTTAGAATTAACTTCCAAAAATGGCAAAACATTTGAATTTATTTTAATTGAAGCTTTGTATTTATTATTGTCAAAATCAAGCAAATAATAATATGTATTTCCATCTATTGTTACTTCATTAATTTTATTTATTATTATATCAGCAGTTTTTTCATTTGTGCCTATAACAGAATTTCCTAAATAATTTTTGATTGCTTTTTCTATTCCTTCACTTGAATCTGTTACTACAACTTTCTGATAATCAGCAACGTCAACTAAAGCATACATTTTTACTAAACCTGCTTTATCTTTAAGTGACAATAAGTAAGTTGGTTTATTATTTAGATTTATAAGTAGTGGAAATGTTGAATCATAATTCATTTGTTGAACCTGACCTTTAGCACTCTCCATTGCCGAATATTCTTCTGCTCCAGACACTGAATAAAAGAAAGTTTCCTTAGTTCTTAAATTGCAAAGAATAAACCCTATATTAGATTCGTCACTCGCAACAGATGTAATTCCAGTATATAAATACACATCGTCATTCATTACTGTATAGTTATATCCGTCAGTTGTATTTACAACACCTTTTTGCCCAAAAATAGAATTTATGAAACCATTTTTATATGTTCCCCAATCATCTAATTCTTCTATTATTAAATCGGAAGGATAAACATGGTCAACCCAACTTGGAATTTCACCTGCATTATATTTTTTACTTGAACCTGTTTTTGGATCTAAAATAATAACTCCACTTACTTCTTTTTTTAATCCAACGCCTGTATATTTAAGTGTTGGAACTATCCAATATGGATTCCCTTCATTATCTATTTCAAAGGATGCTTCACCAAATATTTCAGTTAAATATGAAAATCTAAGTTTACGATATAAATTTTCATTCAATATAGCTGATGGCATATATTTCATTCCCTGATCAAGTCTTACAAGTTCTGTTTTTCCAGTTACAGAATTAACTTTTATGTAACCTGGTACTCCAGATTTATGGTTAGTAAAGTATTTTATAACGTTAGCATATTCTAATGGTGTTACACGTGTAATTTCATCATTATAATTTATTTGAGTATATAAATCTGATACTGTAAATTGTGACACTAAATCTGTCATTTGTCCCATTACTCTATCACCTAGTTTTGAACTAGAATCTTTATCTAGAAGAGGTAATTTAGATGTATCTACAAGTGGAACATCATTCTCAAAAACACCAGTTTCATTTACAAATATTCTATTATAATATGATTTTGCAGAAAAAATAGGAGAATTTATGATATTAACAAAAGATATTGCTAAAAAAACAACTATAAATCCATACCATATATATTTAAATTTATCATTTTGTCTAGGAGTTTTTGTAATTAAAATATTGTTTTCTATTTTTAAATTTGAACAAGCTGCTATTAAAGTATAAAATCCTATTATTAAAACTAAGTAAATCCAAAATGCAAAACTTGATGGATTAATAGGTGGTAACATAAAGTAATATAATATACTTGAAAATAATATAGTAAACAATATTACTATAAAATGTTTAATAAGTTTTTTATCATCGTATTCAATTATTTTTTTCTTCATTTTTTATTCCACCAAACCTTCTATCTCTTCTATTATATTCAAGTAACGCTAAATCAAATTGTTTTTCATCAAAATCTGGAAAATAAGTTTTTGGAAAATAAAATTCCGAGTATGAAAGTTGCCATAACATAAAATTACTAATTCTGTTTTCTCCACTTGTTCTAATTAACAAATCAATTGGTGCTAAATCTTGATATAAATATTTTGAAAACATAGCCTCATCTAAATCATTTATATCGACTTTTTCTTTTTTAACATCATCAATTATTTTTTTTGTGGCATCTATTATCTCACTGTGACCCCCATAATTTATACATATATTAAGTATTCCTCCTGTGTTGTTTTTTGTCTCAATTTCCATTTTTTCCATCATTGTAATTACTTTTTTAGGAAGTGGCGACTTTCTTCTTCCAGAAAATATTACCTTGATGTTTTTTTCATTAAAATATTTTCCTTCTGTTTTAAATTTATTTACAAATAAGTTCATTAAAAAATTTACTTCTTCTTTGCTTCTTTTAAAATTTTCAGTTGAAAAAGCATAAACACTTAATATTTTTACACCTTTACTTAATATATAAGGGCTTATTTGTTTTAATCTTTCAAATCCAGCTGAATGTCCCTCACTTCTAGGCATACCTTTTTCTTTTGCCCATCTTCCATTTCCATCTAAAATAATTGCAACGTGGTTTGGTATTTTTATATTCTCATTCATTTTTATCTCCTATTTCATCATAATCGTCTAAAAAATTATACTCATAATTATCTTTATGATAGCCTATGATTGTATTTAAGTTGACATTGCATACACTTTTAAATATATTTTGATCAATATTTTTATTTATTTTTCTAAATGATTTTATTAATTCTTTCATTTCTAATCTTTTTGATGTTTTCATATCTTTTATATAATTATCTTCTGTAAATTTACAAGCGCAATTTATAAATAATAATTCATTTGCTTTTGAAAATGAAATTATATCTGCTTCTTTAATAAAATACATTGGTCTTATCAATTCCATTCCCTCAAAGTTTGTGCTATGAAGTTTTGGCATCATTGTTTTGATTTCACCACCATATATTAAACTTAATAGAATTGTTTCAACAACATCATCATAATGATGACCTAACGCAATTTTATTGCACCCTAATTCTTTTGCTTTACTATATAATGTTCCCCTTCTCATTCTAGCACATAAATAACAAGGACTACCTCCTACATTATTTACAATCTCAAAAATATTTGAATCAAATATTTTTATTGGTATATTTAATATCTCTGCATTTTCTTTTATTTTTTTTATGTTTTTTTCTGCATATCCAGGATTCATGACGATGAATTCTAATTCAAATTTTACTTTTCCATGTTTTTGTAATTCCTGAAAACATTTTGCCATTAAAAATGAATCTTTTCCTCCAGATATGCAAACAGCGATTTTATCATTTTCTTTTATCATTTTATATTCTGAAATTCCTTTTACAAATTTAGACCAGATATCTTTTCTATATTTTGTAATAAGATTTCTTTCGATTTCTTTATATCTTCCCATATACTTCACCATACAAATAATTATACCATTAAATAGTATTTTATACTACAAAAAAAGCATATTATATTATGCTTTAATACAAATGCATATAATATAAAATATTACAATAAATATGGCAAAAATAAATGGTGCAGATAAATTTGTGCCTCCACTATATGCAAGCACATCTTTATAGTTTTCTTTTTTTATTATTCTTTTTATTTTAATTTTAGAAATTGCTAAATATATTGAATTTCCAAACATAATAAAAAATAAAAAGTTAGCTAGAAAAAGATAAATAAAGTTTAAATTAAATACATTAATCCAAATATAAAAGATAGTTAATTCTATAATAAATAGTATAAGTGCAAAAGTGTAACATTTTCTATAAAAATAATATAAAAAATTAAAAATACCTGAATAAAGATTAAAATTATTATAAATTATTTTTTCTGAATTTTTGCCAATAAAAATGTCTAGATCATTTTCATGTGGGGAAGTTTTGGGCATTAAAGTAACATCAGTTTTAGAAAATATACCACATTTACTACAGTAACCATTACTACACTCGGTATTACATTTTGGACATAACATATTATCACCTATATTTATTATACAATAGATTAAATAAATTTCAAATATTAGCTTTTAGTAACACTTCTAAGTCTTCTAATTACTTTTTTTTCAATTCTTGAAATATATGACTGACTAATTCCAAGTAAATTAGCAACATCTTTTTGTGTCATTTCTTCATTATTATATAACCCATATCTAAGTATCATTATTTTTTTATCTCTATTATTTAATTTATCAATTTCTTTATAAAATAATTTTTTATCATTTTCATTTTCAATTTCTTTAGTTACTATATCTGAATCAGTGCCTAATATATCTTCCAAATGTAATTCATTTCCTTCTGAATCATAACTCAAACTATCTTCAAAACTTACTTCTCCTCTTCTTTTTTTATTTTTTCTTAAAAACATCAATATCTCATTATCTATACATCTCGATGCATATGTTGCAAGTTTAATATTTTTATCTAACTTATATGTATTTACTCCTTTTATTAATCCTATTGTACCAATGCTAACTAAATCTTCTAAGTCAAGGCCAGTGTTTTCATATTTTTTAGCTAGGAAAACGACTAATCTTAAGTTATGTTCTATTAAAATGTTTTTCGCATTTCTATCTCCATTCATTGAACTTTCTACATATCTTGTTTCTTCTTCTTTTGATAAAGGTTCCGGAAGTTTATCTGCACTTCCCACAAAAAATATACTATGCTCTTTTATAAAACCTAAAATGTAATTTATTATTTTTCTTATCATATTTTTCCCTCCAATAGTTCTATATTTAATATGCAATCTACTCCATTTATATTAATATTATTCTTTGATATTCCAAATATTACATCATTAAATATTCCAATTCCTTCTATGTTTATTTTTTTTACTTTAAAAGTTTTGATAAAATCTTTTCCAGAAACTGTATTTATTGGAATTAAGGTTGGTGGTGGTAATTTATATTTTTTTATTATGTTTTCATTAATTATAGTTATTGGTTTATTTGAATATGGACTTTTTAATTTATTTCCTGTATCTACAAATCCAATACATTTTATATCATTATCATCTAAATAAATATCTATATTGTAATATGAATTATAGTTATTTTTTAATGTTTTGACTTGTTTTATATAAATATATATTATTATTGGTGACAAAATAGCTAAACACAATAAATTTATGCTTAAACCGTTATTATAAAAAACTAATCCATTATTTTTATATGAAAATTGCGTATTTATAAAATATATAAATCCACCTAACACAATACTATTTATATATAAAAATAATAAGTTTTTACAAAAGTATTTTATACTTTTATAGTTAAATGAAATTAGTAGCATTAAAATACTTGTTATAAATTTTATTAAAAATAACTGAATTGTATTTATTTTTATAAAAAGTAATAATACACTTAAACTACCTATAAATGCAGCAATCATAAGTTTATGAATTTTTATAATTCTTTTTAAAACAATGGCAACTGATAGTAATAAAAGAAAATCTAAACCAAAATTTATAAATAATATTAAATCTATATATATTTTCATATTATCTCACCAAACTCATTATAAAAAAAACGACCATATTATTATGTCGTTTTTTCAGATTCATTTGTATTTTTATCCTGAGTTTTTTCTACATAATTATCTTTTAAATCTATTGTAAGAATAATGTCATTTGTTATAACTGTACCAGGTTCTATGCTCTGATTTGTAACATATCCATAACCATTCATCTGATAATTTACATTTATAAGTTTCATTAATGCTTCAACTTCTTTTTTAGACCATCCAGATAATGATGGCATTTTTATTTTATCAGAGTTTGTAATCAATATAACTCTTTCGTTTTCAATAATTTTTTGATTGCTACTAGGATATTGATCTATTATTTTATCTCCATCTCCAATAACTACAACTTTTAAATTTTGATTTTTTAATTTACTTGATACTTCTTTAACAGACTTATTTATATAATTTTCTACTGTATATTCATTTAATGTATCTTTTTCATTGTTTGTTCCATTAATATTATAATATTTAGCTGTATTTTTTATTATATCTCGTATAGCTAAATAAAGTCCTCTTGATTTTTCTACAACGGGTTTTTTTATTGCCCCATATATGATTAGTTGTGGATCATCTTTAGGATAAATCAAAGCCGCTGAATAAATATATTGATTTAAATACTTTCCATTTTCATATAGTTGAGCTGTTCCAGTTTTTCCTATAACATCTAACCCATCTACTCTATATGCAGTTCCTGTTGTACCCTCGTTTTTATTATTTACAACGTTATACATTAATTCTTTCATTTTTTCTACTGTTGATTCTTTAACTATTTGTTCACTTTCCTGTTTAGTTCCTTGATAAGTTACTTCACCTTTGTTATTAACTATTTTATCTATTATATATGGTTTTAGCATTTTTCCATTGTTACTAATAAGTGTAAGTGCTTGTAACTGTTGTATTGGTGTTGTTAATATTCCTTGACCAAAAGCTGCTGAATAAACTTCTATTTCATAATTAAATTTTATTTTTCCAGATACTTCTCTACTTAATTCGATTCCTGTTTTTTGACCAAATCCATATTTTTCATAACACTCTTTTAATTCTGATTTAGTAATAATATTATTTTTAACTAAATATGAAACTCCAACGTTACTTGAATATTCATATCCTAAATCATATGTAATTGATCCCCAACCCGTTCTATTCCAGTCAAATATTTCTTTATCTCCTGATTTAATTGAACCTGACTGAAATGTATCACTTCCGTTATATCTTCCATTTTCTATTGCACACATATAAGCATATGTTTTCATTGTAGAACCTGGTTCAAAAGCATATGAAACTAAAGGATTTTCGTAATTAGTTATATTTAATATATTTGGATTATATGATGGTGTTGCAGCACTACCTAAAATTTTACCTGTTTTTGCATCCATTACTGTTATAGTCATCCAATCTGAAGGATAAGAAGCCTCAGCTGATTTTATTGCATCTTCTAAAAATCTTTGAACTCCTGAATCTATAGTAAGATATATATCATCACCATTTACAGCATCAATTTTTTCTTCTGGTGTATCTGGAATTTTATACCCATAAATATTTCTTTGATATTTTAATGAGCCATCCATTCCTTTTAAAGCATCATTGTACTTAGATTCTATACCAAGTTCACCAATTATTTCACCATCTTCATTTTTTTTAGCATAACCTATTATATATGAAGCAAAATCACCGTTCGGATAATATCTTTTTTGATCTTCAATAAAATCTATCCCCGGAAGTTCCAAATCAGCTATTTCTTTTTTCTTAACCTCTGTTATTCCGCGCCCCCCTGGACCAAGTTCAACTTGATATGCACTACTTGATAATAAATTTTTTAAAGTTTCTTCTGACATATTTAATATTGGAGATAGTTTAGAGGCAGTATAATCTATATCTACAACATGCTTAGGATTTGACGAATCAGTAGTTCTTGTACTTGAAAGATAAGCAATAACAGTATAAGAAGTGACATTTATAGCAAGTGCATTTCCAGATGAATCAAATATATTTCCACGTGAAGCTCTAAGGACAGTAGATACAGTATTTCTATTGGTTGCAAATTTTTTTATATTTATTCCATACACAGATGGAAATAAGGAAATATAACCAAACTGAAGTATAATAATGCAAAATAAAACAAGAAAAATAATAAACATTTTTATAGGGTATTTCCATGTATTATTATTATTTCTTGGTTTCATTTAAACACCTCGTTACTATTCATTAACAACTAATATATTATCATTATTATAAGCCAAACCCATTTCTTTTACAACCTCTTTTACATAATCAAATGATGTTAATTCGTTAACTTGCATTGTTAAAGATTCGTTTTCTTTTTCTTGTGTAGTAATTTTTGCTCTTACTTTTTCATTGCTAATGCTTAAATTACCTAATGTTGCTCCACAAAAAATTTTAAGTACAAATGTAAATAAAAATGCTATAACTGAAAAACTATAAAGTAACTTTTCTCCTCTTGTAATTTTGCTTTTTCTTACTCTTTTTTCCATATTATTTTACCCTTTCTATTACTCTTAATCTTGCACTTCTTGCTCTTTTATTCTTTTCTATTTCTTCTTTAGTTGGACTTATATTTGCTACTATTTTAAATTTTGGTTGAAATTCTTCAGGTATTATTGGAAGTTTATTTAGTTCTTTATCAACCTTACTTACTTCATTAAATATTTCCTTACACATTCTATCTTCTAATGAATGAAATGTTATAACGCATATTCTTCCACCTATTTTTAATAAGTCTAATGAATCTTTTAAACTTTTTTCAAAAACATTTAATTCATCATTTACTTCAATTCTTATTGCTTGAAATACTTTGCGTGCCGGATGTTTTTCTCTCCTATATTTTTCAGGGACAGAAGATTTAATTATTTCAACCAATTCTAATGTTGTTTCTATTTCTTTTGTTTCTCTTGTTTTAACAATTTTTTTTGCAATTGAAGAAGCATATTTCTCTTCACCATACTTATAAAATATTTCAGCTAGTTTTTCATATGGATACTCATTTACTACTTCATAAGCACTAAGGCTTTTTGTCTGATCCATTCTCATATCTAGTTTTGCATCATTATGAAAACTAAAACCTCTTTCATCTTCATCAAGTTGTGGGCTTGATACACCTAAATCATATAATACAGAATCAACTTCTGTTATGTTCCTTTTGTTTAATTCTGATTTTATATTAACAAAGTTATTTTGTATAATTTCAAAATTGTCTGATATTTCTTTTAATCTTTGATAACTGCTTTTTATTGCTTCACTATCTTGATCAAAGGCGAATAAGAACCCCTTCTTTATTCTTTTTAAAATATTACTACTATGCCCACCATATCCTAATGTACAATCGACAACTATATCTTCTTCTTTTAAATTTAAATATTTTAGGCATTCTTCAAGTAAAACACTTATATGCATATGTACCTCCTAAATATTTAAGTTAGACGCAAATAAATTATCTGCAATTTCTGATAAATTATCTTCGTTTTCGTGGATAAATGTTTCCCATCTTTCTTTGCTCCAAATTTCAATTCTTTCATTAACTCCAATAACTACACAATCTTTTTTTAAATCTGCATAGTCGATTAATGGTTGATTTATATTGACTCTTCCTTGTTTATCTAGTTCGCAAATTATTGCACCAGACAAGAAAAATCTCATAAAATTTCTAGCATCTTTAGTATTAGGTAATTGTTTATATTTTTTTATAATTGATGTCCATTCATCATTAGGATAAATAAACAAGCAACCATCTAGCCCACGAGTAAGTATAAAATTTTCACCTAATTCATATCTTAGTTTAGAAGGAATTGTTATTCTTCCTTTTTCATCTATTGAATAGTGATATTCACCCATGAACATATCAATCACCCCACTTTTTGACACTTTCATCCACTTACAACCACTATTTTACGCTATTTTTGTGTTTTTGTAAAGGTTTTTAAGAAAAAACAAAAAAAAAGAGGGTTACCTCTTTTAAAAAATAACTGCTCCTAATATTATTGCAAGTAGAATATATAATACTATCAATATTATATAATTTATATTATTTTTTTTAGGAGTGCTATCGCATGATTTTTCGCATGACATAATTTAAACCTCCTATTTATTTATCTATTAAATGTATGCTCCAAGTATGATGATTAAAAGAATAAATAAAACTAGAACTATAGCAGCTCCGCTTACTCCTGTATTACACATATATCTCATCCTCCTTTTTGTCTTTCTAAAATATTTTATGGAAATTAGAAATATGTGTGAATACTTAAACTCAAATTATTGATTTTTTATATATTTTTTGTTATTATTTAAGATGTATGATTAGTTACATACTAAAGGAGGAAATTAAAATAATATGAAAAAGAAAGCATTAGTATTTACAATATGTGGTTTACTAATTTTTACAGGATGCGTTAAATCACCAAAATTATCTGATGGAAAACAAGTTGTAGCCTCTATCGATGGTAAAACTGTAACAGCAGAAGATTTATATGATTCAATGAAAGATCAATATGGTACAAGTTCACTTATAGCACTACTTGATGAATATATAATAAAAACTGAAATTCCTGATGATAAGGATTATGAAGAACAAGCTAATATACAAATAAAACAATATAAAATTAATTACAAAAATGAATGGGAACAATTTTTAAAATACTATGGTTACTCAAGTGAAGACGACTTAAAAAAAGATATAATAAAACAATTAAAGTCTGAGGCAGTTGCTAAAAAGTATATTAAAGAAAGTGTTACTGAAGATGATTTAAAAAAATATTATGATGAAAATATATCAACTGAATTAACTGTAAAACATATTTTAATTAAATCAACTGCTACTGAAAATTCTACTAGTGATGAAAAGAAAGCAGCTGAAGAGGCAGCTTACAATAAAGCTAGTGAATTAATTAAAAAGCTTGATGAAGGTGCAGACTTTGAAACGCTTGCTAAAGAAAACTCAGAAGATACTGGTTCTGCAAGTAACGGAGGTTTAATTACTGGTGTTAACAAAGCTGGTTATGATGCAGATTTCTATGCTGCTGCTCTTGCACTTAAAGATGGTGAATATACAAAAACACCTGTTAAAAGTCAATTTGGATATCATATAATTTATACTGTTAGTCGTACAGAAGCTGAATCTTATGATACATTAAAGGACAGTTTATATGATAAAGTAGTTGATCAAAAAATATCTAATGATTCTTATTTAACTTACAAAACATGGGATGAAATAAGAAAAAAATATAACTTAAATATAACTGATACTTCATTAAAAACTTCATATGAATCAACTATAAATAATATAAATAAACAATAAAATAAACAGTAGATTTTAAAAATCTACTGTTTTTATATATTCTTCGATTTCCTCTTTTGTAAAACCTTTTTGATATAGTTTGTTTTTTAAATTATAATATAACTCACTTCCATCAAATTTTTTACTTAATTTATTATGTATTTTTTTGAATTCTTTTTCTATTACCAAATTATTATCAAAAACTTCGTTTTCAAGAATTTGTTTTATCAAAGCCATATCATAACCTTTATTAACTAAATCCGATATTATTTTTTGATTTAACATATAGTTAGAATATTTTGTGTTAGATTTTATTTTTTTATCTATTATTTTTTTACACTTGTTATATATAGTTTCTTTATCTATTTTATTTATATTTTCTTCTATAATTTTTTCATCTATACCATAATTAAATAACTCCTGCTTAATTTTATTTGGACCATCAGTACTTAAAAAAATCCTATCTGAAATATATGCTTTAGCATAGTTTTCGTCATTTATCATATTTATTTCTTTTAATTTTTTTAATATCTTATCTTCATACACCATTTCTGAATACTTTTTCAAATATTCTTTTATTTCTTTTTCACTTCTCAATTTTTTATCAATAAATTTTAGAGTTTTATTGTAACAATCATAATATAAGGTTTCATTATTAATTTTATTTAAAAGTTCTAAATCTATTTCTTTATTAAATAATAATGAATTATTCAATATAACATCATCATATGTATTTATAATATCTCCACTATCTAGTTTTATTTTATATTTATTATTTTTAAGTTTTTGTATTTTTTCTATTTTCATATATTCACCAATTTAATTATATAATATGAACGTATGTTTGTCAATTGTAAAAAAATAAAAAGGAGCTATTCTCCCTCTTTAATATGAATTAATCCTTTTGAAACTTCTTCAAGGGCTCTTCCTATGCTTTTTTTAGATACATAGTCTTTTTCTCTCATTTGTAAATGTTCTGTTGTTTCAATTTCTTTCGCTCTTTTTGAAACAATATTTACAAGTAAGTATTTTGAGCCTACTTCGCTCAATAATTTATCTATTGAAGGATATATCACACTATCACACTCCCTATTATGATAATATAATATATTTGTTTCTACTTCAAGTAATTCGTCTAAATTTTACATATGTTGACAATTATAATATTATTTCTTTTATTAGTTTTATTTTAACTTTTTTATCAGTTATTTTAAAGCAATCTAAAATTTCTTTTATAGACATATCTTTATCATCTAAATATATTTTTAATATTTCTTCATCTTTATTTACATAATCACCTATTTTTTTACTTAGCACAATACCTACCCCGTAATTTATTTTATCTTCTTTTTTTGTTCTTCCTCCACCTATTAATTTAACTATTTCGCCTAGTTTTTGTGTATCTATTTCAGTAACATATCCACTTTTTATACTTTTTACTGAAAACACTTTAGGTGCGACTTTTATGTTTTCAATGTTTCCACCTTGGGCCTTCACAAATTCTTTAAATTTATTATAAGCATTATCATTTTTTAGGTTTTCCTCAAGTAAATTTTTGGCTTCTTTTAGTGATATATTTTTTGCTAAACTAACCATATAAGATCCTAACTTTAAAACTAGTTCTTTTACGTCTTTAGGGCCTTCATTTTTTAATACTTGGATGCTTTCTATTACCTCTAATGAGTTTCCAATAGAATTTCCTAATGGTTGATTCATATCACTTATTATACACACTACTTCTTTATTATTATTTTTCCCAATTTCTATCATAAGATTTGCAAGTGTTTTTGCATCTTTTATATTTTTTATAAGAGCCCCATTCCCTACTTTCAAATCAATAACAATTTTATCCGCACCACTAGCTAATTTTTTGCTCATTATGCTAGAAGCTATTAATGGAATTGATTCTACGGTTGCTGTAACATCTCTTAATGCATAAATTTTTTTATCTGCTGGTACTAGGTTACCCATTTGGCCAACAATTGCTACCCCAATTGTATTTACTTGGTTAACAAATTCTTCAAATGTTGTTTCTGTATTTATTCCTATTGATTCTAATTTATCTATTGTTCCACCAGTATGTCCTAATCCTCTTCCACTCATTTTAGCAACATTCACGCCACATGAGGCTACAAGAGCTGCTAATATAAGTGTTGTTTTATCTCCAACGCCACCTGTTGAATGTTTATCAACAACTACACCATTTATTTTTGATAAATCTATTTTCTCACCACTATTAAGCATTGATTTTGTTAGATCAAATGTTTCCCTTTTTGACATTCCATTTATTGTTATTGCCATAAGTAATGAACTCATTTGATAATCTTTTATATTGTCATTTAAATAGTTATCTATAACAAATTGTATTTCTTCTGTAGTAAGTTCTAATTTATTTTTTTTGTTTTCTATTATTTGTATTATATCCATGTTATCACCTATTTTAATTATAACATAGTGATTAAAAAAAATAAAAAAATATTTATTTTATTAAATAAAAAAAGAATTATATGTAATTTTTGGTAAATATATATTGAAAAGAAAGGAAGGAAAAATCATGGTATTTAATAAAGATATATCTGGTATAAACAATGAAATTGAGTTTGTAAATTATTTAAACAATAAAAAAATATTTGAGTTAAATCCTATGTTTTATAGTTTTATAAAAGATTTATTTATAGATTTAAATAATGAATATATAATTACGTGCTGGAAAAATACTAAACCACAAAAAACTGATATTTTTATATGTATCAATAACACTACAAAAAATATAAGTATAAAAAAAGGTATTAAAAATTCTGTACATTTAGAAAGGATTAGTGATTTTGTTCATTTTCTAATTGAAAATAATATTGATAGAGAAATTATTATTGAATATTTGAAATATCAATATGCAGATGGTACTACAAATGGTACTGGTAAAATAAGATTATCATCTACTGAATACAAAAAATCATATCAAAATAAAATTGATTTAATTAACAAGCATTTTAATAAAAAAGATATTATTGAAAATGCTATAAACAGGTTTATACTAAAAGGTAAAAACAGTGATGAAGAAATTGATGCGATAATATATGGAATTGTTGAAGATTTTATTTGGATAAAGTCAGAAGATATAAAAAAAACAATAATTTCAAAAAAAGATGAGTATTCAACAGGTGTTCATTTTAGTTCTTTAACTATTCAACCAATGAATAGATGTTTAAATAAAAATATTAAATATAATAGTAAAAGATTTTGTATTCAAGTCAAATGGTACAATCTGTGTGATGATATTATTTATAATATGAATAATAAAATAGTCGATTAGTAAATATTTAAATTAAGTTTTTATTAAATAATAAGTAATGAGCCAAGCTGACTGCGTGGGTCTTTAAACAAAAAAAACGAACTATTTATTAGTTCGATTTATTTCAATGGAGCGGGTGATGGGAATCGGACCCACGTAGTCAGCTTGGAAGGCTGGAATTCTACCATTGAACTACACCCGCATAATTAAGTAGGCAAGTATAATTATACAGGGTTATTACTTTTATGTCAATACCTTAATAAAAATAATTTAATTTTTTATAATATTAACTTACACAAGAAATTCCAGTATCTTTAACAAATAGCTTTTATCTACTTTTTAACAACAACTTGATTGAGCAATAAATCATATAATGTTTGTTTTTTTTCTGTACTAACAACCATAATCACTGAAACCAATAGTAATATTGGTAAGATTAATGTTAAGTATTTTAATAGCATTCTTAAAAATGCATCTTTACAAGTTAAATATTGATTATTTTGATTTAAAACAACTATGTTTGTTTTTAACATTCCTTTAGAAGTATGTGACTTAGAACACTCACAAATAAAAGAATATAATGGTTGCCCAAATACTAAAAATAAAATTGGAACTGAAATATGTAAAACTGTAAATATATCAGAAATTTCTACATCATTCGCTTGTAATACAACTTTTATTATAAAAAACAGAGTATACCATACAAACACAACCCACCACATATGTAGCCAGTCCTTTAATAGAGCTAATACTCTATTATCAAATTTTGCATAAACTGGCTCATTATTAAATTGGTTTTGAAAATTAATTACATTATTATTATCTTGATTCATTTTATTTTTCTCCTAATAATACTTAAAATATAGTACCATATTTTTTTAAGATAAGTACAATGTTATATATAAAAATGTAGTATGGGTACCACCTTCTACTGTAACAGTTCCCCCTCCTCTATCTGTTCTGATTGCTGCCAAAGATGTACCAGATATATTAATAGTTAAATTGTACGCATTCATGTTTCCTCCCCAAGTTGTCATTATACCACCTGAGTTATCTTTAAGAGTTGTAATACTTGAGTCACTAATTGTTATTGTTGTTCCATCACTTGATGAATTATTTGTAGTGGCAGATTCACCATAACTAAATACTCCATTTGCACCTGCTGCATTTGTTTTAACTGATATATTTTTTAATTTTAAATTAGCTCCAGACTTAGCAATTATAGCTGAATTAGTTCCATAAAAACTTGTATTATCTCCACCATCGGAATCACCTGTTTTAGTTACTGATATATTTGATAATGTTACAGTAACACCACCATTTACTGAAATTGTATTTTCATCTTGCGATGTTGATTCAAAAGTTCCTTCGTTAATTGTAGTATCTTCGGTTATTTCTTTTTTTGAAGAATAATTAACTGAACTATTTTGATTATTATTTTTATCAGTTTTATTTGTTGATACATTTTTATTAATTAGTTTGTATCCAAATAAGTTATACCAGATGATAAAATAATAATAGAAAGAACTGATATAATGGCTTTATCTGTATTAATAAATGTTTCTTTAAAAGTTTTTTTATTAAATGAATATTAAATATCAATATAAATATACAAAAATTCTAATATTACCCAAACATTATTTATAAAATAACATACAATAATCATGAATGAATAAAAGGAGGATTATATGTTAGAATGGTTTAGTAGTTTAAATTATGTAATTCAAGCATTAATTGCGACTATATTTACTTGGACAGTAACTGCATTAGGTGCGAGCATCGTTTTCTTATTTAAAAAAATAAATAAAAGTATTATGGATGCAATGTTGGGATTTGCAGCAGGAGTTATGATTTCAGCGTCTTTCTGGTCATTACTTTCACCATCAATAGAAATGTCTAAAACACTTAATTTAAATCCTTGGTTAATTGCATCTATTGGTTTTATACTTGGGGGATTATTGTTATTCATAGGAGACAAAATATTTGATAGATTAGAAAAAAACAAAAATAAGAATGAAAAAAATAAAATGAAACGTTGTATGATGTTAATATTCTCTATAACTCTTCATAACATTCCTGAAGGTTTAGCAGTCGGTGTTGCATTTGGTTCAATTGCATATGGTTTGGTTGGTGCAACAGAAAGTGCAGCAATTATGTTAGCACTTGGAATAGGAATACAAAATTTTCCAGAAGGAACAGCTATTTCTATTCCTCTTAGAAGAGAGGGAATGTCTAGAAAGAAAGCATTTTTTTATGGACAATTAAGTGGAATTGTAGAACCAATATCTGGAGTAATTGGTGCATTAATAGTATTAAAAATTAGATTTTTACTTCCGTTTTTATTAGCGTTTGCAGCAGGTGCAATGATATATGTTGTTGTAGAAGAATTAATTCCAGAAAGTCAAACTAATAAAAAAAAGGAGCTTATGGCCCTTTTCACATTAATTGGTTTTATAGTCATGATGATTTTAGATGTAGCGCTAGGTTAATTCCTAGTTTTTTTCTTTAACTTTTTATTGTAGTAAATAATTATAAATATTATAAAAGCTGTTAATAAAACTATAAAAGCTAATTTTGAATATGTATTAAATATATTAACTATATCGTGCCATCTTTCACCAAGTAAATTTCCTAAAAATACTAGTACAGTATTCCAAATTAATGAACCTAAAAAGGTATAAAGTAAAAATTTTGAAATACTCATTTCTGACATGCCTGCAGGTATAGAAATTAAGCTTCTTACTATTGGAATAAATCTGCAAAAAAACACAGTTTTATTTCCTTTATTATCAAACCATTTATCAGCTTTTTCTATATCTTCTTCTTTTAATCTAAGAATTTTCCCTATTTTACCAGATACTATTTTTTTTAATCTTTCTTTATTAAGTATTTTTCCAACATAATATAAAACAATTCCACCTACTAAAGATCCTAATGTTGCAAATAAAATAACAAGTGCTATATTAAGTTTTGAGTGAGCTGTCATAAAACCACCAAAAGCAAGTATTAATTCGCTTGGTATCGGTGGAAATATATTTTCAATAGCTATTAAAAGAAAAATACCAAAGTAACCAAACTCATTCATCATTGAAATTATTAGTTGTTCCAAAATATCAACCTCACTATTTTAATTATATAATATATTTTTTTCTATTTTCTAGTAATTCTAATCTGTTTTTATAGTTTTGTATTATATCTTTTTTATATTCTAATTTAAAGTCTTTATTTTTTAATTTAATTAAATAATCTGTAAAATATGGATTTAATATAAGAAGTGGTCCTAACAATTGTGTGGCAAAAAAATTTCTATAATGAATTCCTTCATATTTAAAGTTAAGATTCATTCCAACACAACCATCATGTACTTCTATAAATGGATATTTATTATCTCCATACATCATGGTAAATTGACTTTTATTTCCAACGATTTTAAATTTTTCAAAATTACCAAGAAATAATGAATTATGTCTTTTAGTTTTATTTCTTTCAAAATAGACATCAAATAAACCTAAACATTTTTGTTTTTTATCATTTTCTATAATATAATTCCCAATTATTTCTGTCGCCATTCCTGTAAATAAAACAATTACGTCTTTTTCTATACATTCAATTAAATTTTTTTTATATTTAGTTAGTTTTTCAACGATTATTTTTTGATATTCTTCAGACATAGAACCTAAATAAATCATATCAACTTTATTTTTAATAAAATATGGTTCTTTGTTAATTGAAGTATAAATAAATTTAGCTTTTGGCATACATTTTTCAAGATATGTAATGTTTGCATAATCACCAAATATATTTGTTAGTTCTGGATACAATATTTCTACAACCATTATTTTTTCTCCTTTAACCATTTTTCTCTTATTTTATCTCTTAATTTTCTTGGTCTTGTAATATTTTCAACGTCATATAAAATCATAATTCTATCAATTTCATCAAATGTAACATGTTCTAATGTTGAATCTTCATCTGGAACACAAATAATTTTTCTTTGATCAATTCCTGCCATCATCATTGCAATTTTATAGTCAAGTGCTAAATAACTTCCAACAATTATTTTTTTAATATTATCTTTTTTTAAATAACTAAAATCTGTTTCATAAATCCATGTAACTGTTTCTGATTTATCTTTTATGCAATATTCTTCAGTGAGTAACATTATTATTTCTATGTTTTCATCTATTTCATTTATATGTTCGAAAATTGTTGAAGCAGAAGAACCATTTTGACCTTTTGCTACTTGTAAATCAAATTTCATTCCATTTTCATTAATAAAATTTTCTCTTGAAATTGGAACTTTAATTTTTTCTGAAAGTTTTTGTATTTTATTATCATCATATCCCATAACTTTAAATAGTGTTATAACAGCTAGTGTATTAAAAACATTAAATAAAGATGGTGAAGTTATTTTATATTGATTTATTTTTTTAGAGTGTACTACATCAAAGGTCATATTTTTGTAATCTATATTTTTACCTATATATTCAGCAGTTTTAGATTTAAATCCACAATTTGAACATTTTACTTTTCCTAGATGTCTATAATGTTGATATTCATATTCTATTTTTTCATAACATTTTGGGCATACTGGAAAATCAGTATTTTTTGGAATCGAAATAACATCATTTGTTTTATCTATTCCATAAAAATATGTTTTGTTTTTAATTTTCATCATACTACTAATTGGATCATCTGCATTTAATATAACTACAGTATCTGGAACCAAATTAAAAGCTGTTTCTAGTCTATCAAAAATAAAGCTTACGTAAGCATTTCTTTTAATAGAATCTCTAAATAAATTAGTTACTACCATATAATTTGGTTTAATATATGGTAATGTATAAGGTGCGGTCATTTCATCTATTTCAATAACTGCAACATCTTTTCTTGGTTTATTAAAAATAGTTACTGCATCTAATAAACATCTAGTATGTCCAGCTAAATTATTTGCACCCCAATCATTATATGAAACTGTTTTTCCATCTAATCTTAATATATCAGTAATAAGACTTGAAACTGTTGTTTTTCCATTTGTTCCAGTAACTCCTATAACAAGTTTTGGCTTGCTTATATATTTTATAAAATTATCACAAAATCTATAAGCTAAAAGTCCTGGTCTATCATTTTTTTCAATTCCCCTAATTTTATATATTAACATTAAAAATTTAGCTGCCCATAGGCCTAAAAAAAACTTAACTTTTTGCATACAATTCTCCTTTAATACTTAATTATAATAAATTTCTACGTACGATTTAGAAGCTTTTTTATCTATTTCAAAATCAAATTTTCTAAATTTGAAATCATTTTTTTTACTAATTATTAAATTTTTAATAAATTTTTGTGAAAAATTTGGATTTCTAATTAATAATGGGCCTATAATATAAGTTCCATAAAAATTTTTATAATGAATCCCAATTTCTGAATTATTAAATATTGGATTGTTATTATTTTCAATTAATGTATCTCTATTTTGAAACCCTATTATATTATCTAATATTACATCTCCAACTAATCTAGCATTTGAATAAGAAATATTGAAATCAAATATATTTAAAGCTTCAGTATCACCTATTTTTTTTGAAAAAACATTAATACTATTTCCTGTTACAAGCATAAATTTATTATTTTCAATATATTCTTTTACTTGTTGTTTATATTTCTTTAAATCTTCTAATACAAGTAAAGTAGATTTTTTTGTACCAGACCCAATATATATTAAATCATATTTTTCAAACTCAATTTTATCATTTAGTGATAATTTATCTATTATTACATTAATTTTTTGTTTTTTTAATTGATACTCTATTACCTTAAGGTTCCCTATTTCACCATACAAATTCATTAAATCATAATAAAGATGTGCGACTCTAATTGTCATATTTTTCCTCCATCAAATTATTAAATGGTATTACATAATCAAAATTAAGGATTGCAAATACATCTCCTTTTGATTTGTTTTTAATCATATTTTCCGCTTCTTCTAAATTTTTATATACTTTTATTTGTTTATTATCAAATCCAGCATACTTCATTCTTTGAGCAATACTATATGCATCTCTACCAACACATATAATTTTATCTGTTTTTTTATCATTTAATAATTCAAATTCTATATCATATAGCCAAGAAATATCATTAAATTTATATCTTCTACTTATTTCTTTCCAACCTACTACAATTGTTTTTTCTATCTTTTTATTTGATGTAAATAATATTGCTTCATTAAATGTTGTACTATTTTCATTTTTACTATTTAAAACATATACTTTTCTATTTTTATAAGAGTATGAAGTATTTAATTTTTTGTTTTGTTCATCAGAAATAAAAGTGGCTATATTTTTTTCATCTATATTTAAAAGTTTTAACACTGTATATGCAGCAAGTATGTTGTAAGCATAATAAAGTACATCAAATGATATATTAATTTTGTTATCGTTAACAATCATGTATTTTTTATCTAAGTCAAGTTTTTGAGCTAATATATCGATTTTTTCTCTTTTAAAATCACAAGTTGGACAATAATAATCACCTAATGATTCAAAGTGATAATAATTATATTTTAATTTATTACTACATTTTGGACAATATGTAATATTTATATTATTAAATTTATTTTTAGAATAAGAATATTTGTTTTGGTTTATACCGTAATATGATACTTTATATTTTTTATTTAAAGTAAATTGTTTTAAATATGGATCATCACCATTTAATATTAAGTGCATATTTGAAGTTAGTGCTTCATTTATTTTTTCGAAAACTAAATCACAATCACCATGGCGTGGAGGTTGATCTCTAAATATATTGGTTATTACTACATATTGAGGTTTAATTATTTTAAATACATCTTTTGTATATCTTTCGTCCACTTCTACAACTAATGCATCATTTTTTATTCTTCCGTGAATATCTGAACTATCAATTAGAAGTGATAATATTCCTCTAAGTAAATTGCTACCGTATTCATTATATGATACTGTATAACCACTTTTTTTTAAGACTTCCGCAATTATTTTAGTTGTAGAACCTTTTCCTGCACTCCCAGTTACTGCTATAACTGTTTTAGGCATTTTAAAATATCCTACATAGTTCTTATCTAATTTTAGTAATAATTTACCTGGAAAACTCGTTCCACGTCCTAATTTTCGTAATATAAGATTCACTATTTTACAAATTAGTAACTTAATTGTTTTCATATTTCACCTTTACTTTAAATCTTTTATTTTTCCAAGTGCTGCTTCATATTTAGGAAGAACACCTGTATTATTTACTCTATGTGGTGGCAATTCACATAAATCATGTCCAGGATATTCATTTCCCTCTATTATTACAGGTCCTTTATCAGTAATTGCTATATCCCAACCAACGTATCTAATTTCTGGTATAACTTTAGCTGCAATTTTTACAAGTTTAATCGCTTCTTTATATTTTGGAATTTTAAATCCGACTATTTTAGTTTTTGTCATAGGATGTTCATAGTAAATATTTTTTTTCTTGTCCATAGCTGGAAACTTAATTATACCTGTTTTTTCATCTATTGGAGCAGTCATTCCACCGCCGTTAAAATTATCTACAATGTTACCATTATTACCAATTCTTTGATAAGCTGCAATTATTTTTACTTCTTCATCATATCTATATACAGTAAGAATTCTTACTGTGTTTATTGCACAAGGATATAATTTATTCATTTCATCGCATTGGACAACAACTTCTTCTATTAATTTTAAATTTTTATTATATAAATAATCATATAAATTACCTTTAAAATCTTTTATAACAATTTTTTCCATTAGAGCGCCATGTGTGCCACTAATTGGTTTACAAAAAATTACAGTTTTATTTTTTAAGAATTTTTTAAATTCATTTTCGTTTTTTCCATTTAAAATAATATAATCTCTATTTAAATATTTTTTGAACTTTTCATTAAATTCATCTTTATTATAAAAAATATGATTAAATTCTTTTTTGTTATAATATTTAACAAATATATTATTTTTACCTCTTGTTAATATAGTTTTTCTTTCTTTAGAATTTAAATTCCACATTTCAAAAATATAATAATCAACATAACCTGCCTGGTATTTTAAACCACAAATAATTACATCAAAAAATAAATATATTCTTGATTTATGAGTTGATTTATGAATTTCATTTATTATATTAAACATTCTTTTAAAATCCATATTTTTAATTCTCAAAAGCAAATATTTTACTCTTCTCATATATTCTCATTCCTTACTAAAATACTATTTATATTATATCACGCTAAAGTTTATTTTTTCAATATAACAGGTTTTAATATATTAGTTTTTATATTATAAATTTAATAAAAAAAGAATATTTCTATTCTTTATTTTTAATAACATAATTAATCATTTCAATAAAATCATTTTTTGAAAGTGTAATTGTATCTTGAGTTCCAAATTTACGATAGCTTATGGTATCATTATCTCTTTCTTTATCACCAAGTATTAATGTAAATGGAATTTTTTTTGTTTGACTTTCTCTCATTTTATAAGAAAGTTTCTCTTCTCTAGAATCTAATTCTACTCTAAATCCATTTTGTTTTAAGAAGATTTCTATCCCTTTTGCATAATCTAAGTGATATTCATTATTTACAGGAATGATATTTATTTGAATTGGCGCAAGCCATGTAGGTAAATTTCCTTTTGTTTCTTCAAGTAGGAATGCAGTAAATCTATCAAATGTTCCTAAAATAGCTCTATGAAGAACAACAGGTCTTTGTTTTTCACCATGTTCATCTATATATGATAAATCAAATCTTTCAGGAAGTAAGAAATCCAATTGACAAGTTGATAAAGTTACATCATGACCAATTGCTGATTTAATTTGGACATCTAATTTTGGACCATAAAATGCAGCTTCGTCTTCTGCTTCATAAAAATCCAATTTTAAGTCAGTTAAAACTTTTCTGAGCATATTTTCTGCTTTATCCCACATTTCATCATTATCAAAATATTTTTCTTTTTCTTTTCCTCTAAGTGATAATCTAAATGTATAATTATCAAAGTGGAAATCTTTATAGACATCTAAAATCAAATTTACGACTTTAGCAAATTCTTCACCAACTTGATCAAGTCTAACAAATAGGTGTGCATCATTTTGACACATAGCACGAACTCTTTCAAGTCCACATACTGCTCCACTTGCTTCATATCTAAAATCATGTCCAAGTTCACCAATTCTAATTGGTAAATCACGATATGAATGAATTTCATTTTTATATATTAGCATATGATGAGGGCAATTCATTGGTCTTAATACATATTCTTCATCATCCATATGCATTACTGGGAACATATCATCTTTATAATGATCCCAATGTCCTGAAGTTTTATATAAATCTACACTACCTAGAGATGGTGTATATACATGACTATATCCTAGAGAAACTTCTTTATCTACAATGTATCTTTCTAAGGTTCTTCTAATAGTTGCACCATTAGGAAGCCACATAGGAAGTCCTTTACCTACTAAATCATTTGTCATAAATATTTTTAAATCTTTTCCTAGTTTACGATGATCTCTTTGTTTAGCATCTTCAAGCATTTCTAAATGTTTATTTAAATCTTCTTCTGTTTCAAAACAAACACCATATATTCTTTGAAGCATTTTATTATTAGAATCACCTTTCCAATATGCACCACTAACTTTAAGTAATTTAAAATATTTTAATTGTTTTACTGTATCAACATGTGGACCTCTACATAAATCAGTGAAATCTCCTTGTGTATAACAAGATATAACTGCATCATTTTCATTCATTCTATTTATTAAATCTATTTTATATGGATCATTTTTAAACATTTCTAGAGCTTCTTTTTTAGAAAGTTCATGTCTAACTATTCTTTTACCATCTTTAGCTATTTTTTTCATTTCTTTTTCAATACGTGGTAAATCTTCTTCTTTTATTACTTCATCACCTAAATCTATATCGTAATAAAATCCTTCTTCTATAACAGGTCCTACCCAAAATAAAGCATTTGGATATAAATGTTTAATTGCTTGTGCAAGTAAATGAGCACAACTATGATTCATTACACTTAATTTTTCGTTTTCTTTTATATTTATCATACTATTTTTCCTCACTTGTGGATCCAAATCCACCCTTTCTTTCATTTTTTATTTCTTCTTCATTATCTACTGTTAAATACTTTGTAAATATTCCTTGACATATTGCTTCACCAGACTTTACAAAGTAATCTTTATTACCTTGGTTTTGAATTTTAATCCAGATATGTCCTTCATTAGATTCATTATTATAATAATCACCATCAAGTATTCCCACTTGATTACATAGTCTTACATTATACTTAAATCCTTGACTACTTCTAACGAATAGCATAAGAACTTCATCATTATTCATACTAGCTTTTATACCTGTTGGAATTTTAATTATTTCGTTTGGTTTTAAAGTAAAATCATATAATGAGTAAAAATCATATCCAGCACTAAGTTTGGTGGCTCTTGAAGGCAATTTATATTTTTCATACAAATCTATATTATCTTCTATATCTTTTTTAAATTGATCAAAACTTATTTTTTCAAATTTTCTCATATTACCTCCTAAAAACATAAAAAAAGATGATGCCAAGGAGTGCTTCTATTTTATAGCACAGCACGGTACCATCCTTTATTTAACTCTTATTGATAACGATCTTTTACGACCGGACTTTCTTTCGAAGTCAGTTCATAGGTAGTAATTATTAATATATTTGTTATTTTGCACCAAACAATAACTCTCTTTAAAATATTAATTAATAATCATGTCCTAATCAAAACTTTTATAACTAAATTGTATCACAATATTAATATTTGTCAAATACTATTTTTTTGCACTTGATTTATAGTATTCTTTACAATAACCTTTTATATTATTCTTTTTATCGTTAAGATGTTTAACTAAATCTTCTAAATAATCTTCCCATATATAAATTAATCTGTCATCTATTTCATTAAATATAAAATCATGTTCTAATCTTTGTATAGTTAGTGATGCATAATTTCTTATAGGATTAGTTGCTTTACAATAAAATTCCATACCTAATCCTTGGTGTCCTTCATTTGTTGTTGAATAATATGATGATGAAAAATTTTCTTTTATCATTTTTAATATAGTAGAAATATTTTCTGTTTTTTCAGCGCTTAATTTAATTTGATTAATTATTTGTTTATTATTAGTTGATTTATTAACAGAATATAAAAATGGTAATTGCATTTCATTAAATAATCTTGCTTCAAAGTAATTTGTTAAAACCATAAAATCTCTAATTATTTTTGAACTAATTGAAGAGATTTGACTTTGTTTTGAACTAATTAATTCAGAATTAATAGAACGTTTAATTTGTTTTATATCATAATATTCTGAATTAAATATATATGAATCATTTAATTTTTCATCAAATTCTAATACATTAAAAAAGTATTCTTTGTATACTGAATTTTTATTGTCATTTAGTATTTTATCTACTTGATCATAATTATAATTTTTATTAACATTTATTATGGCGTTATATATATTATAATTTATAAAATCCATATTACTTGAAAACTCAAACCTATGGCATACTGCATATCTAGTTTGACCTTGAATAAGTGAAAAAGTTATATCTGCAAGCCTAGGTGGAAACATAGAAATATAATTTTTAGGAAGTATTATTGAATTTATTCTATTGTAAGCTTCTCTATCAAAATTAGAATTCATTTTTATATAAGCATCAACATCTGATATATATACTTCTAAAACATAACCATTGTCCGTTTTTTCAAATGAAAACGCATCATCTATTGATTTTGTGTTCTTACAATCAATACTTATAGTAAATTTATCTCTAACATCAATATATGATTTATTTGTATATGGAATTATATTATCAGCATCGTGTAAAATTTGTTTGTTAAATTCTGAGGTAATTCCATATTTTTCTTTTAGATTACTTAAATCTAACTCCTTAATTGATTTCTTTTTAATGGATAAATTTGATAAGAAAGAACTAATTAACAATAAAGAATCTGATTTTAATTCTTCATCCATATCTAAATCTTTAATTTCATATTTTTTATTCTTAATTTGTTCAATCATTTCATATTTATATTCTTTAGGTATATTTATTTTTTTTACTTTAAGTAAATATTCCAAAACATCTTTATAATATTTTGCTTTTATATAATCATCAGTAAGATGTATAATGTATTTTTTAAATACTTTTTTTACTATTAATATATTTTCTTCAAATGTTGATAAAGCAGGAATTTCATCAAATAAATTTTTTAGTATATCTAAGTTTTTTTCTTCAAAAATTATTACTTTTAAAATATTATAGATATCTAGTATTTCTAATTTTTCCTCATATCCTAATTTAACTAAAACCAATACACATTTTTTTAACACATTATCAAGTTTTCTTTTATCATTACTGACCATATAAGGCTTTTTTGATAATTTTTGTATTTGTTTGTTAAGTGAAATAATATTTTTATAGATGTTTTCTATAGAATATGCAATTTCCTCTTTATCTGATGTACTTACCTTTATTTCATCATATATATTATCAAATTGTTTACATATTTTATCATATAATCTAAAAAATAATTTAATATCTTTTTTCCCAATTATTTCATTTAACATTTGAATTTTAATTTTTAAATCAGAAACATTATTATTCACTATTTTAACATTCGTTATTGTTTTTACTACTTCTTCCATATAATCAATTCCTTAAGTTTTTACTTATAACCTGTATTGGGGTACTAAGTTGTTTTATTCTTTCAATTATCCTACGTGATTTTATTACCTCTACACCATCTTTACTAACTGAAAAATGTTGTTCTAATGAATCAATATCTAAATTAGATGTAAAAAAGGTTGGTAATTTTTCTTGCATTCTATATTGAATTAATGGGCAAAAGATTTCATCTCTTCCCCAACTACTAGTTGTACTTTCAGCACCAATATCATCAATTAATAATAATGGTACTTTTTTAATATATTCATATTTTTCATTAAAGTCTGTTGAAAAACTTGATTTTAAGTTTCTTAAAAACTCAGGCCAAAATACTATAGCACTTCTTACATTTTCTTTTGCAAGTTCATTAAAAAGTGCTGAAATTAAATATGTTTTACCACATCCAAAATTTCCATATAAATATAATCCTTTTTGTTTATTATCCTTTTTATATTCAACTAAAAATTTATGAATTGCTTCAATAGCCTCAAACCTATTTTTATCTTTTAATATAATTTTATCCATTGAAGCTTCTTTTATTTCTAATGGTTCTTCTAATATAAATATATTTTTTAAATATTTAGTAGATAAGTCTAAATTCTTTTTAAACTTGCACGGTTGATAGTTAAAGTTTATTTTTTGATCTACAACTTTTGGTAAATAACAATAACCCTTTATATCTTGTTTACATTCTAAGATGTTTTTACAGTTTAAACAAGTTTCATAATTTTTACTACATTCTTGTAGTTGTGAAGTATATTTCATTAATATTTCATCACTTAGTTTTAACTTTTTAACGAGTTCCAAAAACATTTCACTTTTACAAGCTTCTTTATATTCTTTTTTTAGTGTATCTTTAAAATTATATCCCATTGTTTTTACTTTGTCATTTAACTCTAACATATTTCACCTACTTCATATTTTTTAATTTTTTTTCAAATTCTAATTGTTCTTCTTCTGATACGATACTTTCATCTATGTTTTTATCAAACCAGTCTGGTTTACTTTCAACTTTTATTGTTTTTAATTTAGTACTACTCTTTCTTGATTTATATTCTTTTTCAGCCAACTGCATTGCCTCTTCTACTGTTTTTACCTTACTTCTAACCCATTGACTTGAAATAGATGTAACAAATGTTTTAACTAATTTGTTATTATTAATTCTAAGTACATAATCTATTAGTACGTTAACAACACCTGGATTTAGGTTTTGTTCTAACAATAAAAACTCTAATATTTTTAAATCAGAAAATGATGGTTTTGTAAAATTATTTTTTTCATATAAAAATTCATATGGGGATGTTGTTTCAAATTTATATATTATTTTTGATCTATCTGACGTATCTGTTAAGTTTTTTCTTAAGGTTGTTGGTTGTTCTTTATAAATCAAATTTGTAATTTTTCCTTTATTTTCAAATGAATAATATTTCCTACAATTTGTTTTTAAATTATCTATATCTATTTTCTTTTCTTCATTTACCGAGCTTAATATAACATCGTATAAATCCTGTTCTGATAAATTATATACAAATGAAAGTTTAATTATTATATTTTTAAGTTCATTTGTAATTCTTCTTTTATCTAAAACTTCTGTTGGAATCATTTCTATTAAATAATCAATATTTATTTTTGATTTAATATTTATACTATTTTTAGATATTTTTTTTATTTCTTGATACTCATTATTTGAAATATTTGATACATTTTCAAACACATCAGTAAAAGAACAAGTAATATCTTCATATTCACTTTTTTTTATATTCGGTAATTTAAAATATTGTATTAATTTTTTATAGTTTGATTTTCCCACATTATTTAATAATGTGACATCTAAAATTGGATTATTAAAAAATTCATATGCACTTAATGGTGAATATAACTCGTATACATAATTGTTTACATTTCCTTTTTTTAAATAAGTTTTAATTAAACCTACGCCTTCTAATTTTTCTCTTGCTTCTATTATATCTTCTAAACTTAATTTCATATTTGACATCAATTCATGATGAGTATATTGTTCTGATAATATTTCTGATTTATCTAAATAAGACCAAAAAGTAAAAAAAAGGCTTGAGGAAATAGAACTTATTATTGGCTGATATAGCATTGTAATTATTTTTCTATCTTGTTCTGTTAAAACTGTTTTGTTTATAACTACAAAAGTATCTGCAGGTAAAACAACATTTTTCATCTATATCACCACTTTTCACTAATATTATTTTAACATAAATTTTATTAAATACATAAAAAAATTGTTTTTTTACAAACAATTTTATAATTCAACATTATGATATACTTGATTAACATCTTCTACATCATCAAGCATAGCTAAAACTTTATTAAAAGTTTCTAAATCTTCACCTTGTAATGTTACTTTTTCTTTTGGTAATTTACTTATTTCATCTATTTCAAATTCTACGTTTTTAATTGATAAAATAGCATCTTTAATTTTAAATAAATCCTGTGGTTCACCATAAATAACAACCATATCATTTTGAGTTTCAATATCATCTATATCAATATCATTTTCTATTAATACATTTAATGCATCTTCTTCATTTATTCCTTTAAATCCAACAATGCATAAATTATCATAGTTATATGAAACACTTCCAACGCTACCCATTTTAATATGGCATTTATTTACAACTGCTCTTAAATCACTTACACTTCTATTAAGATTATCAGTTAAACAATCTACAATAAGTGTTGAACCTGCTGGTCCAAACATTTCATAAGTAGCACTTGTATATGAATCATCTACTCCACTATTAACTTTATCTATTGCTCTTTTAATTATATCACTTGGAACTTGTTCTTTTTTTGCTCTATCAACAAGTCTTTTTAAACTTGCATTTGCTTCCATACTAGTTCCACCATTTTTAGCAGCTAAATATATTTCTTTAGCATACATAGAATATATCTTACCTCTTGCAGCGCCTGTTTTTTGTATACTTGCTTTTCTTACCTCATAAGCTCTTCCCATAAATAACCTCTTTCTTGACTTTTTATATTTTACTTTATTTTATGCTTTTTTTCAATATTAATTTTGTGCTTTTTTTAAAACATCTTTTGCGGCTTCTTGTTCTGCCTCTTTTTTACTATGAGCACTTCCTCTACCATAGATAATATCATCTATTTTCACAACAACTTCAAATGTTTTATTGTGAGCAGGGCCTTCTTCTTTTACAACTACATATTCTAAACTTCTTTTATCTGTTTGAACGTATTCTTGTAGTATTGACTTATAATCGTTAAAAAAGTTAATTTCACCTGATTCTACAAGTGGTATTATATTTGAATATATAAATTTTTTTACTGTTTCTAATCCTTTATCAAGATATATTGCTCCCATAAAAGCTTCAAATATATCGGCAACTATCGCTTTTCTATTTCTTCCACCAGTCTCTTCTTCGCCTTTTCCAAGAAGCAAAAATTCATTTAAACCTAATCTGATTGAATACTCATACAAAGCATTTTCACAAACATAATGACTTCTAAGTTTAGTCATTTCACCCTCTTGATATTCCGTATTTTTATATAAATATTCACTCATAATAAGTTCTAAAACTGCATCTCCTAAATATTCAAGTCTTTCATAACTTTCTTTATCATGTTCATTAGCATATGAAGTATGTGTAAATGCTTTTTCATATAAAGATTCATGATTTGTTTCTATCCCAAATTTTTCTAAAACTTTCATATAATCACCTTTCCTTAATTATTATATCAAATATTTTAAATAAAAAAAATAGTAACATTATATTTACATTTATTAACTTTTTTTAAAGTTTATTTTACAATTATTTTTTTTTTTAGTATAATTAATTTGGTGTTAATATGAAATATATATTAATTGGACTAATAAAAGTTTATCAAATGATTCCATTTAGTTCACACAGTGCTTGTAAATATTACCCAACTTGTTCAAATTATGCAATTGAAGCAATAAAAAAACATGGTTCATTTCATGGTACTATTCTAAGTATCAAAAGAATTTTAAAATGTAATCCTGTTTCCAACGGTGGAATTGATTTAGTACCAAACAACAAAATAAAAAGGAAGGTAAATAAATGAAAAAAGTTTTAGTTTTATGTTTAACATGTTTGTTATTTTTATGTGGTTGTTTAAAAAGGGATACAATGGAAGATATAACAATTTATACTTCATATTATCCACTTGAATATATAACAAATGCATTATATGGTAATAACAGTAAAGTATACAGTATTTATCCTGACGGAACAAATCCAAATGATACAACACTTACTGAAAAACAATTAAGTGATTATTCAAATGGTTCACTATTTATTTTTTCAGGATTAAGTAATGAAAAAAATTATTTATATGATATGTTAAAAAATAATAAAGATTTAAAAATAATTGATAGTACTCTTAGTATGCAAACAAATGAGGAATATGGAAATAGAATTGAAGAGTTATGGTTAGATCCAAATAATTTATTAATGATTGCTAGAAATATAAAAGATGGACTTGATGAATATATAAATAATTATTATTTAAAAAATGAAATTGAAAACAACTATTCTAATTTAAAAATAGAACTTTCACAGATGTCTGCTAATTTACATTTAATTGCAGAAACTGCAGATAATCCTACATTAGTCGTATCATCTGATGTATTTAAGTTTCTAGAAAATTATGGATTTACCATTTATTCGTTAGAAAAAAACGATGAAAAAACAATAAAAATTGTTTCTAATTTAATGAAAAATAAAAAAATAAATTATATATTCTTACTTTCATCTGATGAAGAAACTGAAACGATAAAAAAATTAAATGAAACTTATGGAACAAAATTAGTTATATTTAATAGTTTAGCAACAATAAGCGTTGATGATAGAAACGATAAAAAAGATTATTTATCTATTATGAAGGAAAACATAAATTTAATTAAACAAGAAGTATTTGAATAATATAAAACATCATTACAAAACGTAATGATGTTTTTATTTATTTCATAACACTACTATACCAATAATAGTTTCCATTTTTATCTTTTAAATATGTATGAACATATTCTCTACCATATTTTTCTAATAAATATTCTTCTGTATTTGCAAATACTCTTAGATCGGTATTAAAACTTTTTTGATTATCACATTCTATAGTCATATCATCATCAACATAACATTTTGTTTCATCATCCATATCTACATATTTTAAGTATTTATCATAAATTTCTAATTTTTCATCTGTTTCTACATAATTTGTTATCATTGACAAATTATTATATGGATCTTCCATACCACCTAATTCAATGTAACAATTAAATACATTATCTTCTTTTTTACAACTTATTAAATTATATGTATAACTATCTTTAGTAAGTTTAACATCCCCATATTTAGCTTTTAGTTTGTTTATAGCATCATCATAACTAATTTCACCTATTTTACAAGGAGAATTATAATCAGTACAACCTGCTATTTCATATGTTTTTTTATTTAATTCTTCAGATACTATTAATTCGCTAAATAAAGTATTTTCATCAATATTTGAAAGTAATACCTCATCTTTTTTATGAAAAGGAGATATTGGCCACGTTTCAGATAAATAACCGTATAATTTTCTAACATCTTTGTATTCTAACTTTGCAGTTTGATTTTGAGTTTTAGATTCTCCAAAGAAAATTGAATATAAACCATAAAAAATACATAATCCTGCACAAATAAGAACTAAAGATTGAAACATATTTTTTATAAGTGATGATTTATCCATTTTATCTATATAGTTTTTTTCAATTTTATTTTCTTTAATATTTTTTATTTTAGATTGTTTTTTCATTCTTCTTCTTTCCTTTCTAATTTAACTAAAACTTCACGTGGTTTTGAACCATTATTTGGACCAATTATACCTCTTTCTTCTAGTAAATCAATACATCTGGCTGCTCTATTATATCCTAATCTAAATCGTCTTTGAAGAAGTGAAGCACTTGCCTTACCTTGAGTAACTACAAATTCAACAATTTCATTATATAATGGATCATCATAATCTTCCTTACTATCATCAACCATCGAAGTTGCTTTCATTTCTTCTTCATCCATTAATAATGTTTCATCATATCTTGCTTTTTGTTGAGATATTGTATAATCAACAACTTTCTTAATATCTTCATCTGAAATAAATGTTCCTTGAACTCTTATAGGCGTATTCTCACCCTGAGGTAGAAATAGCATATCACCTTTTCCAAGAAGTTTTTCTGCTCCAGTCATATCAAGTATAGTTCTTGAATCTATACTTGAAGAAACAGCAAATGAAATTCTTGAAGGAATATTTGCTTTAACAACACCAGTAATTACATCAGTAGACGGTCTTTGTGTAGCAACTATCAAATGTATTCCAGCAGCTCTGGCCATTTGTGTAATTCTCATTATTGAATCTTCTACTTCCTTCGCAGCAACTAACATTAAATCTGCAAGTTCGTCTATTATTACTACTATGTATGGCAATTTTTTTATTTTTTCTGAATCTGGTAAATTTTCATTTTTCTTTTCTAAGTAAAGATTGTATCCAGCAATATTTTTAGTGCCACTTGCTTCAAATAAATCATATCTTTTTTCCATTTCAGCCACTATTTTTTTAAGCGCTATATTAGCTTTTCTCGGGTCTGTTACAACTGGTATTAATAAATGTGGAACTCCATTATACATACTAAGTTCAACTTTTTTTGGATCTACTAAAACAAATTTAACCTCATCTGGTTTTGCTCTCATTAGAATTGAAACAATTATACTGTTTATGCATACTGATTTACCACTACCAGTTGAACCAGCTACTAATAAGTGAGGTGTTTTATTTATTTCACAATAAATTGGTTTACCCATTATATTTTTACCAAGTGTAACCATCAATTTACTTTCATCCATACTTTTTGGAATAGCATCTATTATTTCTCTTACTGTAACCATCGAAATTGATTTATTTGGAATTTCAATACCAACTGTTCTTTTGCCCGGAATAGGTGCTTGTATACGTACATCTTTTGCGGCAAGTGAAAGAGCAATTTCTCTATTTAAAGATAAAATTTTACTAACTTTTGTACCTGCTTTTATTTCCATTTCATATTGAGTAACAGCAGGTCCGACATTTACAGCAACTACATGTCCTTCAATATTAAAATCATGAAAAACATTTTTTAATATTTCAGCAGTTTCAGTAATTTCTTCTTTAGTAATAACTTTGCCTTTTTTTGAGGGTGGCGTTAATAAAGTATTTGGTGGGCATTTATATCCTTTATTTTCCACGTATTCTTCATTGCTGCTTGGTTCATTTATTTCTATAGTATTTTTAGTTTCTTCATGTACTTCTTGTTTTGGTTCTGGATCTGATTGATGGATTAATTCATCAACACTTGAAATAACAACTTTATTGTCATTTTCATAAGCTTCTGCTGCTTTAGCAATTTCTTTTTGTTCTTTATGTAATTTATCTTTTTTAATAATGTTTTTTACTTTATTTTTACTTGCAGTTACCATATCATAAATTGATAAACCTGTAAACATTATAAAACCACATACAATAAGCGCAATACAAACTACACTAGTACCACTTATTGTAAACATTTTTACAAATAGTGTTCCAAAAAGTGCACCTAACATTCCTCCACCTTGTAATTTTTCTACTGATTTTACATAACCCATTAAATTATTTATAGTTTCACTTAATATTTGACCAACTTCAATATTTAATTGTTTTATATAACTAATATGCATCAAAACAAGTAAAGCTATTATTATTATATAAAGACCAATAAGTTTTGATGTAAAAAAGACTGGTTTATCTCTTTTTACAATTATATATCCTCCTATGATAAATAACATAGCGAGTAATATATTATTAGCTGTACCTACAAAAAATGCAGCAAAACCACTAATAAATATTCCTACTGGGCCAAATTTACATATACCTATTATTCCTATTAAAATAAGTAAAATACCTATTACCTCAACTTGGTATCCACTTTTAGTTTTGTTATCTTTTTTTTGCTTTTTCTTTTTTGTCACTTGAAACACCCTCCAATTATCTATTACAATTATAACACAAAAAAAGCATAAAATAACTATTTATTTATTCCTAAATGTTTATATGCTTTATCTGTTACTATTCTTCCTCTATTTGTTCTTTTTAAAAGTCCTTTTTGTAGTAAAAATGGCTCATATACATCTTCTATAGTCGTTTGTTCTTCGCCTATTGACGAAGCAATTGCCTCTATTCCTACTGGGCCACCATTAAATTTTTCTATTATTGATTTAAGTAAATTATAATCTGTTTGATCTAGTCCTAAGCTATCAACTTTAAGTTTATCTAAAGCATACTTAGCTATAGATAAATTTATTTCTCCGTCACCTAACACAAGTGCATAATCTCTAACTCTTTTAAATAGTCTATTTGCAATTCTTGGAGTTCCTCTGCTTCTTTTAGCTAGTTCTAAAGCAGCATCATCAGTTATAGAACAATTAAGTACTCTACTTGTTCTTTTTACTATTTGCATTAATTCTTCATCAGTATAATAATTGAGTTTTGAAACTATTCCAAATCTATCACGAAGCGGGCCTGTTAAGTCACCTGCTCTTGTGGTTGCTCCAACTAATGTAAATGGAGGTAAATCAATTTCTATGCTTCTACTAGATGAATCACTTCCTATTATTATATCTAATTTATAGTCTTCCATAGCAGAATATAATATTTCTTCTATAAATCTTGGAATTCTATGAATTTCATCAATAAATAAAACATCTCCTTCTTCAAGGGTTGATAAAACGGCTGCTAAATCACCACTTTTTTCTATTGCAGGACCACTAGTAGTTTTTATATTACTTCCTAGTTCATTTGCGATTATTAAAGCAAGGGTTGTCTTTCCAAGCCCTGGTGGTCCATACAATAATACATGATCTAGTGATTCGTTTCTTAATTTTGCTGCCTTTATAAATATATTTAAATTTTCTTTTACTTCGGTTTGGCCAATATATTCATCTATGCTATTTGGTCTTATATTAGAATCAATATCTTCATTTAGTTTTTCATTTGTAATTATTCTTTCATCCATGATATTTCTCCTTCTTATTTATAAAGTCATATATTTCTTTCCAATTATTTACTTTTTTAAAATTAGTGTATTTTTTATTATATGTTGTAGTCATCATTAATACATCTATTCCAGTTTTAGAAACATTTGTACAATGTTTTACACTATCATCTATGAATATATCTATATTATTTTTTAAAGTTACTTCTTCCTTTTTTAATGAATTAACATACAAATTATCATATTTAATATTGTTTTGCTCTAAATATTTTTTTGTTTGATCGTATGGTTCTTCCATATCAAATGTACTTCTAGCAGTTATGAAGTTAATTTCATGTCCTTCTTCTTTAAGTTTATTTATATACATTACAGCATCTTTTTTTACAGGTACATTAAATGTTAGTTTGGAAATATTTTTTTTACAAAAATCATAATATTCTTCTAATGAACAATTTAGTGCTTTAAAATATGAATTATTTTCAGTTATATTTTTATCTAAATTGAATTTTTTTTCATAATATGGTTTTACAAATTCCCATGTATTACATATTGTGTCATCTATATCAATACCTATCTTCATATACTCTCCTACTTAAGCAATAGTTTTAAAGCTTCCTTAATTTGATTTTCAATTGCTGTTTCTGTAATATTAGGAAGTATTTTATTTATATCTACTGTTTTATATCCTAACGCTTTAAGTGCTTCAATTAATTCATCGTTTGTTTTTATAACTTGTTCTTTACTTATCAATTTTCCTTTTAAATCAAGTATTATTTGACGAGCAACCTTATCACCAATTTTTGGGAATTTTTTTAAATAATTAATATTTTCTTGTTCAATTGCACTTATTATATTATTTACATCTCCCATTGCAAACATCGGAAGAGCCATTTTACATCCTAAGCCTTTTACTTCAATTAATTTTAAGAATAAATCTTTTTCTTCTTTTGTTTTAAATCCATATAAACTTATTTCATCTTCTCTAACATTTTCATATAAATAAATTTTATATTCTTGATTTAAATTAAATGAATATGGATTTGATGTATATATTAAATATCCAATTTCATTATTATCTATTGTTATATAATTACTTTCTATTTCTTCTACTTTTCCTATTATATATGAATACATTTTATAACACCTATCCTCATAATAATTTTAGCACATCATACATTTGTTCGTCAAGAACAAAATAAATTTTGATATAACTTACCTCACAGTAAATTTTTTCTACTTCATTGAAACGTTAATTTCACCATAAACCAATATCAAATGGTCGCCACCCTACTTATTTTTGTTTACCTTAATTTTGTTTATATTATTTTCATATATTGTTTTATTCTTTTAAACATTATGTTTATACTTGCATTTAAATTTCTTTCTAATTCATTATGACATTTTGGACATTCATAGTTCCTTATTTTTAAGTCTTTTATTTTTCCATTCTTTTATATTTTAATACTCTTACAAGTTCATTTAACGGATTTAATGTTAGTTGTTTTGCTATTCTATGATTTTGATACATTTTGATAATTTGGAACAATTTTCTGAATATATAAAAAAAGAAACTTTACTTAGTTTCTTTACATTCCTTTGGATCATAATCAAATACAAAATTTCCATTTAAATAAGTTGCTTTTATCTTGGTTGAATAATCAATTTCTTTTCCTGATTCATCTAGTATAGGTGATGATAAATATTCATCTTTTATAAGTGATTCTACAAAAATACAATATGTATTACTTTCCTTTTTTTCATATAATAATTTTTTATCATCGACATAAAGTTGGGCTGCATTCAAAATTATTTTTTTTTGAGCATCACTTATTTTGGATTTTGTACTATTAATTCTATTTGTAATTTGTGATATAGATATAATTGATATTAAGGCAAGTAAGACAATTACTCCAAGTATTTCTGCTAATGTAAATCCTTTATTTTTCATATCAAAACCTTCTTTACTATATAAATAATATCATAAATATTAAAATTAGTAAATAAAAAGGCATACCTGAAATGGTATGCCAAATATTATTTTAGATATCATAGTAAGGAGTGAAGATATCTTTAATAATATAACCGTACTTAGAGAATCGTATTTAAATTATTATTTCGTATCAATTTATATTTTATTATTCCGTATTAATTTTATTTTTTTACTTAACCTTGTTTATTATCACCTCCACTATTTACATTCTAACAGTGAATTGTGAAATTTATATGAATAAATAGTGAAATTTATTTTTTGTGGAAAAACGATTTAATAATATAAAATTCAAATATAATCATTATTATTACATATATCCATATTAATATGGTAGCTAAAATACCATTTGTATAACTATTAATCATTTCAATTAATGAGCCTGGAATATAATCACTTATAAATTTTCTAAGTTCTCCTCCAAATAAATTAGTATTTAAAAATGTAATTAATCTTAAAAATATATCTATCATACCTACTGAATATATAAATCCACTAAATGTTTTTTTTACGAAAAAAACTAATATTATTATTATAAATAAAACTATAACTGCAACCATTTTATTCTTCCTTTTCTAATGTATTTTTTTGTTCTAATAATTTATTATATGAATCATGATTTACTTGATTTAAAGAACTAAGTGAAATATTTATATTATAATTTCTATATCTTAATTCTTCTTGATTCATATATTTTGTTAAATCAATATTTATTGATTTATAATTGTTTGATTTTGTATTTATATTTATTTCTATATAATCAGATGACTCTATTTCCTTATTCATCATTTGATTAAATTCATTCATACCTACTTTATATACTGTTGTTTTAATTTCATCTTTTTCATTTTCATAAAGAGGTTCCTTATCTTTTATTAAATTATATATATTTTGAATATTTAATTTTGATAAATCAATTTCTAAAGGATTAACAGTTTCTTCTAATAATTCATCTTTTACTATATATGTATTATCAGAAATTAAGTATGTTTGGTTATCATATTCAAATACTGTTTGATTTGGAATATATGAACCTAGTATTTTATAATTATTTTCATCTGCTGTAATTTCATATGAAAAATTATAATTATCAATACTTTCTAATATTTGAGGAATTGTTTTTTTTGTAACAACTGGTGTATATCTAGCTGTTGAGCGTAATATCAATATTACAAAAAGAAAAAAGAAAAACCAAAGTCCTAAAATGAATAATCCTCTATATCTTTTATTTGACCAATATTCCTTTATTTTTTTTAAAAAGGTATTTTGTTTAATATTTTCTTTTATTTTACTTATTTTTTTCATATAACCTCTTAGCTTAAAATTCTACCTTCTAAAGCACCTTTATTTACAAGACCACGCGCAAAATCAACTGCTTTCATTTTTCCTTTTCCATCTGGTTGTACTACTGTAAGAACTATTTCTCCATTACTTACTTTTACACCAATTCCATCTTTATACACTTTTGTAATTTGGCCATCTAGTAATTCAGGAAAAAAGTTCTCTGTTTCATAGCATTCCCAAACTTTAAGTATTTTTGAATCAAATATTGCATATGCTCCAGGCCAAGAATTTAAACCTCTTACTTTATTATATATTTCTCTTTTAGTTTTAGAAAAATCAATTTTCTCATCTTCTCTTTTAATTACAAATGCATATGTTGCATCATCTGAATTTTGTTTAATTCTATCATTTGTTCCATCTATAATTGAAGGTAATGTTTTTAATAAGAGTTTTTCTCCTAACTTACTTAATTTATCATGTAATGTTGAAGCAGTATCATTTTTTTCTATTTCTATTTCTTCACTACTAATAATATCTCCTTCATCCATTTTTGCATTCATATACATAATAGTAATTCCTGTTTTTTTATATCCATTCATAATTGCTCTATGAATTGGAGCACCACCTCTTAATTTAGGAAGTAAAGAAGCATGAACATTGATACATCCTAACCTTGGTATATCAAGTAATTCTTGGGGTAAAATTTGACCATATGCACAAGTTATAATTAAATCAGGTTCCATTTCTTTTATAACTTCTATTTCATTTGCTATTTTAACAGGTTGTAAAACAAGTATTGTATTATCAATTCCAACCTGTTTTATAGGTGATATACTCAAATTTCCATTTCTACCAACTGGTTTGTCTGGTTGTGTTACTATTGCTCTTACCTTATAATTTTCTATTAAACCTTTTAAAATAGGAACAGCAAATTCAGGAGTTCCCATAAATATTATTTTTAATTCTTTGTTTATATTTATATCTTCTATATTCATATTTTCACCCTAAACATATTTTAGCACATTCATATATAAAAATAAAGAAAAAAAAGTAACTTCAATTAATTGATGAAGCTACTTTCTAACGGCGTGAACAATTTAATATTCACATTATTATATTGTACAAATCAATTTGTTTTATACATTTTTTTATATAAAATTATTAAAATTGGAATTAATAAAATAATTATTATGAAACTATATAAATAACTTAAATTTATTAAATAGTTATTTATTATTGGAACTATAATGTTTCCAATTATATGAAATATTATAGGGACTAATAAAGTTTTATTTTTAATATATAGATTTATACATATATATCCAACTATAAATGCATATATCATTTGTGATATTGAATCATGAAAGAATGCGAATATAAAAGTAGTAATTAAAATAGAAGATTTTATATTATTAAATGATTTTACTTTATTAAAAACAACGCCTCTAAACAATAATTCTTCAATTATTGGTCCAATTAACCCTGTTGAAATTATTATCTGTAATAAATACTTTGATTGAACTAAATTATTATTAATATTTAACATTTTATTAATATTTATTATAAATAAATTATATATTATTGAAATTATTAATGCATTTAAAATAACATATAGTATATTCTTATTTACTTTAAAATTAAAATTTGGTTGATATTTTTTATATACAAAAATTAATAATGGAATAAATATAAACGCTACTATAAGTACTATCCATATTGTATTTTCATTAATATAATTTGTAAGTGAATTTTTATATTCATCTGTTTTACTATAAATACTAAACATTTCATTTATTTGATCTGGTGTTAATGTATTATTTTCTTTTACCAAATTATTATAAATATTATTATTAAATGAATAACTAAAAATCAAAATTATAAAAAATTGACCAATTCCTAATAGAATTGGCCAAGCTATAACTTTGATTATATTTTTTATATAATCAAAGGTCTTCATTATTTATCTTCCTTCATCATTTCTTTTATTGTTGTTCCTAGTGTTGCGATATTTTGAAGTTCTGATGGAACGATAATTTTAGTTGATTGACCATTTGCAACATTACTTAATGCCTCAAAACTTTTTAATGTCAATACTGCCTTATCTGCTCCAGCTTCTTTAAGTAATTTAATTCCTTCTGCTTCAGCTTGTTTTGTTTTTACAAGTGCTTCAGCTTCACCTTCTGCAATCTTAATTTGAGCTTCTTTTTTAGCTTCGGCTCTTAAAATTGCACTTTCTTTTTCACCTTCAGCAATTAGTATGCTAGATTTTTTCTCACCTTCTGCTTGAAGAATTTTTTCTCTTCTTTCACGTTCAGCACGCATTTGTTTTTCCATTGCTTCTTGTATATCTCTTGGTGGAATTATATTTTTAACTTCTACTCTGTTTACTTTTATTCCCCAAGGATCAGTTGCTTCATCTAATATAGAACGCATTTTTGAATTTATTATATCTCTTGATGTTAATGTTTGATCTAGTTCTAACTCACCTATTATATTACGTAATGTAGTTGCAGTTAAATTTTCTATTGCATTTATAGGATTTTCAACTCCATATGTATATAATTTTGGATCTGTTATTTGAAAATACACTACTGTATCTATTTGCATTGTTACATTATCTTTTGTAATAACTGGTTGTGGTGCGAAATCTTTTACTATTTCTTTTAAGCTAACTTTATTTGATATTCTGTCAATAAAAGGTAATTTAAAATGTAATCCATTTTTCCATGTTTCATGATATGAACCAATTCTTTCAACTACATAACTTGCTGCTTGTGGTACTATTTTTACGCAAGGTATTATAATTACTACTACTAAAACTAAAATTACTAATAATATTTCCATCTTTATTTTCCTTCTTTCTTTACTTTTAATTTTACTCCGTTTATCTGAAGTACTTTTACTTTTTCATGAACATCTATTTTTTCATCTGAGTAAGCTGTCCATTTTTTACCATCAACTTTAACTTCTCCATACTCACCATCTATTTTTTCCGTAACAATTCCGGTCATTCCTACTACTCTATCTAAATTGGTTTCTACATTTTTATTCTTAAATAATTTCATTAATGTTTTTCTAGTAGTCATAAGTAGAAGTGTACCAACTATAACAAATATAGCGAATTGAATTAAAACGGAATCCACAAATATTGATATTATAAGAGCTAATATACCACTTATAATATACCATATGGTAGTTAAATTAATAGTAAATGCTTCTATTATAGTTAATAAAACTATTATAGCTAACCAGTATAATATCATATTTACCACCTACTTACATTATACTATTAAATAATATTCATATCAAGAAATTTATTAACTAAAACTATACTAAGATTTTAAAAAAAATATCTAACAAATTAAGTTAGATATTTAAATTACTTTATGGTGTCCTGTTAGGGACTCGAACCCTAGACCCACTGATTAAGAGTCAGTTGCTCTACCAACTGAGCTAACAAGACATAAGTAGTAATTAACAATTACTACTATAGTATATCACATTTTTTATAAAAAACAATATCTATTTTTTTAAACCTTTCAATCCTTTTAAACTTTTGCAACCATTGTAATTGCTTAATATATTTGATTCAAATGAAAATACTTTTTTAGAAGTTGCTTTATAATCTTTAATAGCTAAAGTTATTGCTTCATCTAAAAGTTTTGAATATTTCTTACCAATTGGTTCCCATAGATAAAATGCTAAAGAACCAGGAATTGTATTAGGTTCGTTTACATAAACTTTTTTATCTGTTTTATCAATCATAAAGTCTATTCTACATATACCACTTAAATTTAATACTCTAAATACTTCTTTTGAATAATTTTCTATATCTGTTTGTTGTTTTTTAGTTATTCGTGCAGGAATGATTCTTTTCGCACTAGCCATTCCTTTTGATCCCATACATTTTCCTTTTACTTTAGAAGAACCAATATATTTATCTGCATATGTTAAAAATTCTTTTGTACTCATTACTTCTTCTATAGCACTTGTTGTTTGATATTCATAATTTCCAAATACTGAGCAATTAACTTCAATCATATCTGTAACTACTTTTTCTACAACTATTTTATGATCATATTTAATAGCTTCTGTTATAGCTTCATCAATTTTTTTAGAATCATCTACAAAAGTAATACCTACGCTACTACCTAAACTTGCTGGTTTAACAATAACAGGATATTTAAGTTTTTTAATTTCTGAAAGTATTTTTTCTGAATTTGCTTCATACTCTGTATCATAAAACCAAGTATAAGGTACAATTGGTAATCCAGTAGATTCAAATACTTGTTTCATTACAACTTTATCTTGGCCAAGTGCTGAACCAAGTACTTTACTTCCAACATATGGAATTCCAACTGTATCTAAGAATCCTTGTAAAGTACCATCTTCTGCATTGTTTCCATGTACTATTGGAAATGCAATATCTATTTGTTCTACTTCTTTATTAAATAAACCATTTGTTTTAATTAAATAAAACTCGTTATTTTTTTTACATAAAGTTACTTGAGTAGCATATCTTTTTAATAAATCTAAATCTTTATAAATTTCTATATCTTTAAGAAGTGCACCTGTATACCAAATTCTATCCTTTGATATATAAATAGGTACTACATCATATTTTTCTTCATCTATATTATTCATTGCCTGCACTGCAGAAATTATACTTACTTCATGCTCAACTGTACACCCACCAAAAATTACACCAACTTTAATTTTCATATTATTACTTCCCTTCATTAAATATATCTGGTAAATCATTTTCTAAAAGTACAAATGTTTTTTCATCACTTAGTTTTTGCATAAGTGGAAAAGCTTTTTTTACATCGTTTAATATATGTATTTTTTTCTTATCATATTTTTTTTCTATTAAACCATCATATATAGGTTTGGTTTGTTCTTCTCCAACTAATATAACTTCATCACATACCTTACTTATATATTCGCCAAATTTTTTATTTATATTATATTGTTCTGTTCCAAGTTCTATCATACCTGGGGTAACAATTATTTTTTTGCCTTTCATTAAATTTAAAACTTCTAAAGCCATTTTAGAACCAACTGGATTTGAATTATATGCATCATCTATTATATTAATATTTCCAAATTTTTTAAATTCTAATCTATGTTCTACTGGTTTTACTTTTTTTACTGCTCTAATTAAATCATCTATGTCAATACCTAATTCGTACCCTAGAAGTACTCCAGCTAAAATATTATAGATGTTTGCAGTTCCAAGTAATTTTGTTTCAAATTTATATACTTTTTTTTCATTTTTAAAATGTGCATCAAAAGTCATACCTTTATCTGTTATTTCTATGTTATCAGCATATAAATCAACTTTTTTATTATTAATACCAATCCATAAAATTTTACATTTGTTTTTAATTTTATAGTTTAATTGATATTCATCATCTCCATTTAATATACCAATACCATCTTTAGATAATGATTCAATAAGTTCAAATTTTCCCCTACAAATGTTTTCTCTACTTCCGAAAGTTTCTAAGTGAGCTGTTCCAATTGTAGTTATAATTCCATATTTAGGTTTTACAAAATCGCAAAGTTCTTTTATTTCACCTACTTTAAATGCGCCCATCTCAACAATAAATGTATCTGTAAATTTATCCAAGTATTCATTTATCGTTCGCATAATACCATATGTTGTATTAAAATTTTTAGGTGTTGGTAAAGCATTGTACTTTATATTTAAAATATCAGATAATATATTTTTACTGCTTGTTTTTCCATAACTTCCTGTTATTCCAATAATATTCATATTATTCATTGAATTTAATTTTTTTGTTGCCTTATTTTTATAATAATAGAAAACACATTTTTCAATTGGTTTATTTATTATATTAGCTAAATATACAACATAGTAATTTGAATAAGCTAAAATACCATATATAATATAATATATATTTAAATAACATTCATTATAATTTAAACAAATAAAGATTAAAGGTATTAAATATATAATATAAATTGTTACTAATAATCTTTTTACTCTACTTGTATATTTAAGTGGAAGTTTTACCTGCTCTTTTTTTCTTGTTAATATAAATATACAAACTAAATAAAATATTGAAAAAAGAATATATTGTAAATTTGAACTTACAAAAAATCCTAGTAATATAACTATTAAGAATAACATATCAAAATTAATAAATACCTTTTCTAAATTGTTATTTATCCATTTTATATATCTATTTCCATCATTATACCAATTTTGTTGTAATGAATGTAATGCCTTAGATGTTTTAACAAACACATATAGTAATAAAGTTATTAAACTGAATATAAAACAATGCATACTAACCTCCTATAAATGAATTTATTATATTTATTGTTTGACCAAGTCTTTCTAAATATGCATAGTGTGTGCATCCTTCATATTCTACAAGACCACAATCTTTAATTAATTTTTCTAATTTTCTTGCAAGTTCTATAGAAACTGCTTCATCATTAGTTCCCCATACTAATAATGTTGGAACTAAAATTTTATCTAAACAATCAGTTATATCTAAATTAACTGTTTCAACTAATATTTTTCTCATCATTTCAGATGCATTTCTATAATCTGTTGAACCAATGTGTTTTTTTGCAAATTTTTCTAATTTATTAACTAAAGGAACTTTCTTCATTTTTTTTAAAATTTTTGTTTTCAAAGACGGATTTTGAACTTCTTTAGTATATGGACTTCCAAATAAGATTATTTTTTCTGTTTCATACATACTTGAATATAATAAAGTAATTTTACCACCAAATGAATGACCTATCATTATTGGCTTTTCTATTTTTAAGCCTTTTAATAATTCATGAATGCATTCTACATAATCATTTACTTTCCATACATAAGTTGGTTCTTCACTTTCACCAAACCCTGGTAAATCAACTATTATAATATTAAATTTATCACTTATTGCATCACCTATTGGCTTCATCATTTCTATATTTTGTCCCCAGCCATGTAAAAGTACTACGGTTTTTGCATCTTTTTTTCCATAATTTATATAATTAACATCAACATTCATTATCTTTTTTATCATAAGTTTCACCATTATTAATTATACACTATTTAATATTTTATTAAAAGAAAAAACACATAAATTATGTGTTTTTACATATTTTTACTTATGATTCATACTTATTACACTCTAAATCAAGTGCTTCTACTAATTTATCAACTTCTTCAAAGTTTTTCAATCTAACTCCACTAGCTAGTTTATGACCTCCACCGCCAAACTTAGCAGCTACATCATTAATTATAGGTCCTCTAGATCTTATTGATCCTCTTATGAAATCATTATTCTTATCTTCAGTAAATACTGCCCAACTTACAAAATCCTCTATATAATTAAAGTTATTAACCATATTACCAGCTGTTGCTGCATCTACATCAAATTTTTTTAATACATCGTCTGTTAATTTAATATATCCAAATTTATTTTCTGTAACTATCATGTTATTAATTATATAGCTTTGAAATTTCAATTCTTTTAAACTTCTTAAATATAAATTATCATATAATGAAGTAAAATTAATATCTGTTTCTTTTATTAATTTTGAAACTAAATCAAAAGTGTCAGGTGTAGTATATGAAAATAAAAATCTATTTGTATCTGCAACTATTCCTATATATAACTTTTCAGCAGCTTCTTTTGTAATTTTTAATTTCATTGAAAATGCGAAATCTATTATTATTTGACTAGCACTACTTGCTTTATCATTTATACATTCTATGTCACAATATTTTTCAACAAATGGATGATGATCAATTTTTATAGTTTTTGAAAATCTAGTAGTATCTACCCCATCAACCCTTTTTTTATCTGGTGTATCTGTCACTATCAATAGTGAATTTTCATACATTTCATCAGTTAATTTATCTAAAGTACCTAGATATTTAAATCTAGATGCAGGCATTCCTACTACATAAACTTTTTTTAAAGGAAAATTGTTTACTATTATATCTTTAAGTGCGATTTGACTTGCAAGTGCATCAGGATCAGCACCTACATGTCTTGCAATAACAATTGTATTATATTTTTTTATTTGTTTTAGTATTTCTTTATATGATTTTTTATACATTTCTTCCTCTATTTTAAGAAATCATAAGTATCACGTGCTATCATAACTTCTTCATCAGTTGCTATTACGTAGCATGGAACACTTGAATCATCACTACTTATTTTTGTTTCTTTTTCTATTGAATTATTTCTTTTTTCATCTACTTTTATACCCAAAATATTTAATCCATTTATTACATCTCTTCTCATTTTTGAAGAGTTTTCTGCAATACCTGCTGTAAATATAATTGCATCGCATCCATTTAATTCAACATAATATTTAGCAATATAATCAATTATTCTTTTTATAAACATTTTGTATGCAAGTTTGCATCTTTCATTTCCTGCATCTATTCCTGCATTTATATCTCTAAAATCACTGCTTACACCACTTATTCCAAGTAAACCACTTTTTTTATTTAAAATATTATCTATTTCTTTTGTACTTAAATTTGTTTTTTCCATGATATATGGAATTATTGTAGCATCTATATCGCCACATCTACTACCCATTATAAGTCCTGCATTTGGTGTTAATCCCATTGACGTATTTACACATTTGGAATTCTTTACTGCACTTATACTAGCACCATTTCCAATATGGCAAGTTATTAATTTAGTATCATTTCTTCCAAGTATTTCATTTGTTTTTAAAGTAATATATTTATGACTTGTTCCATGTGCTCCATATCTTCTTATTTTATATTCACTATTCCATTCATAAGGTAATGCATATAAATAATTTTCTTCACTAATTGTTTGATGAAATGCAGTATCGAAAACTACTGTTAATAAAGCATTGGGAATTACTTCTTGTTCTGCTCTTATACCAACAATAGCAGCTGGGTTATGAAGTGGTGCTAAGGCGCTTAACTCATCAATTTTAGAAATAACTTCTTCATCAACTTTTTCAGTTTTATCAAAATAGCTTCCACCTTGAACAACTCTGTTTCCAATACCTTTAATTTCCTCTAATGATTTAACAATATTGTTTTCTAATAATTCTTTAACTAAGTATTCAAAAGCTACTTTATGATCTTTTAATTCTACTTCTTTTTTTATTTTTTCTCCATTTATTTTTATAGTATAAAAACTTTCTCCTATACCTATTCTTTCAAATACTCCAGAGATTAAAACCTTTTCTTCTGGCATTTCATAAAGTTGAAATTTCAATGATGAGCTTCCTGTATTTACTGATAATATTTTCATAAAAACCTTCTTTCTATAAATCATATTTAAAAATTGCACAATTTGGTACATCAAATTTTAGAAAATCTTCATCTTCTTTATATGAAGTAAGAGCAAAATGAAGTGCCCGTACAGTTGCACCATGTGAAACTATTAAAATTGTTTTATCACTATATTTTTCTTTTATTTCGTTTTTAAAACTATTTACTCTTTTAAATAAATCTTGTATTGGTTCAACACCATTATCACTATAATTGCTTTTATAATCCCAATATTTTTTTGAATCATAATTAAGTGCTGGCTTACCTTCAAATTCTCCCATATTTCTTTCTACTAAACGTTTATCTATAATAGGGTTTACATCAGATAAAATTTGTGCTGTTTTAATAGCTCTTTTTAATGGGCTAGAAAAACATATATCAATTTTATCTACTATTTTTTCTTTTGCAATTTCTGCTTGTTTCTCACCAATTTTATTAAGTGGAATATCTGTTTTTCCTTGTATTAAACCAGAAACATTCCAATCTGTTTTTCCATGTCTAGCAATATATATTTTCAAATTATTAATCCTTATTCTCAGGTTTCATTAAAGGGAACATTACAACATCTTTTATGTTATCACTATTTGTTAGTAATTGAATCATTCTATCAATTCCCATTCCCCAACCACTTATTGGCGGCATACCATATTCCATAGCACCTATATAATCATAATCCATATCCATTGCTTCTTCATCACCATTTGCTTTTAAACTAGCTTGTTCTAATAATTTTCTTTCTTGTTCTTGTGGATCAACTAATTCTGAGTATCCATTAACTATTTCAGCTCCATTTATAACTAACTGAAATCTATCTGAAATATTTTTATTTGAATCATTAGTACGTGCAAGTGGTGAAAGTGAAGATGGATGTTCTACTAAATAAACAGGTCCTAGCATATGTGGACGTGCAACTTTCTTATATAAATAGTCGACTAAATTACCAAATCCTAAGTTTTCTATTGGTGTTTCACTATCTAATTCAATTTTTTCTTGTTTTATTTTTTCTAGTAATTTTTCTTTTGTATTATATTCATTTATATCTATATCGGCATATTTTATAATTAATTCTCTAAATGAAACTTTTGGCCATTCACCAGACAAGTCAACTTCTTTATCACCAACATTTATTTTTAATGTTCCAAATACGTTATTAATTATTGTTTGTAACATAGTTCTTATTAATTTCATGTTATCTTCATAGTTATAATATGCTTGATAACATTCAATCATAGTAAAATCTTGTAAGTGTGTTGCATCCATTCCTTCGTTTCTAAAGCATCTAGCTATTTCATATACTTTAGGAATACCTGCTATAATTGCTCTTTTCATGTATGTTTCAGGTGCTATTCTTAAGTATACATCTAAATCAAGTGCATTGTGATGTGAAACAAATGGACGGGCTACTGCTCCACTTGGTTTATTATTTAATATTGGTGTTTCTATTTCATAGTATCCTAAGTTATCTAAATAGTTTCTAAGTTCTCTTATAAATTTGAATCTGATTAAGAATCTATTTCTTGTTTCTTCATTCATTATCATATCAACATAACGATTTCTATAACATAACTCAGGATCTTGTAAACCATGAAATTTTTCTGGTAGTGGTTTTAATGCTTTTCCTAAAAATTCAAAACTGTCAGCACGTAATGTTTTTTCTCCTGTATGTGTTGTAAACATTTCACCTTTTACACCTATAAAATCTCCAACATCTATATTTGTTTTAAAGAAATTATATTTTTCTTCACCAACTAAATCGATTTTAATAGATACTTGTAAATCTGCTTCTATATCTCTTATTTTTAAGAAGCTTAATTTACCCATTTTTCTCATAAATACTATTCTACCAGCAACTGATACATCTGTTGTTCCATCTTCTAATTTTAATGCATCTTTCAAACTATAATTAACGTCATATTTTTCAGGATATGGATTACAAAGTGCTTTTATATCTTCAACCTTTTGTCTTCTTACTATTTCTTGTTCACTAAATTCTCTCATACTATACCTCCTCATAAACAACTTTTGTTTTTGTTATTATATCATGTAACCCTTTTTTATCTTTTCTAAAAATAATCATACAAGCACTTACTACAACAAGTACAAATTGAATAAATCCAAGAATTGATGTAATTGTAAAGTATTCAAAGCCTGATAATAAAAATACTAAACAAAATGCTAGAAAAGTATTAAGAAGTCCATTAACAACTATATTTCTAATTATTAATTCATTAGCTGTTAAATCTTCTTTATCTTCTCTTACTATTTTTATTTTAAATATTTTTTTACCTAATGTTTGACCATTTTTATAAAGTGGTAAAACTACAAAATACAAGATAATTATAACACAATTTATTATATTTATCATAAAGTTTTCTCTATCTAAACTAAGCGTAATGTCAGCAACTCTACTATAATAAATACCAAAATCTAATTTAGTATTTATTACTTGCTCATTTAATTCTAAAAATTGGTTACTTAAAACTGTTGCATTTTTTGTTGTAAATATAGCGCTTATTATTCCCATAATAGTACCTACTAGTATTATATCTATTAAATAGGCTAAAAACCTTTTAAAAAAATTAACATTCATTATTTTCCTCCTCAAATTTATTTAAAATATCAATAAGTTCTTTTCTTGTTTTGACTTTATTAATTTCTTGTCTTAATTTAGATGAATTAGGAATTCCTTTTAAATACCAACAAGCATGTCCTCTCATTTCAAGAAGTGCTACTTTCTCATCTTTGATTTTTAATAAATATTTTAAATGTTTTTTTATCATTTGTATTCTTTCTTTTATTTTTGGTTCAACAGGTTCTATACCATGTTCTAAATAGTCAACAGTTTGTTTTATAATCCATGGATTTCCTAAGCAAGCTCTACCTATCATTACTGCATCACATTTTGTTTCATCTAGCATTCTTTTTGCATCATAACAAGATTTAATATCACCATTTCCAATTACTGGAATACTTACATTTTCTTTAACTTGTTTTATTACAGTCCAATCTGCTAAACCACTATAGCCTTGTTTTCTTGTTCTTGGATGAACTGTAATAGCGCTTGCTCCTGCTGATTCAATTATTTTTGCTATTTCTACAGCATTTATACTTTTCTCATCCCAGCCACTTCTTATTTTAACTGTAACAGGAATAGGAACGTTTTTAACTACTTCTGATACTATTTCATATACCTTTTTTGGATTTCTAAGTAATGCACTTCCTGCTTGTGATTTAAGTGCTACTTTAGGAACAGGGCATCCCATATTTATGTCTATTATATCTGGATGCATATGTTCATATATATATTTAGCTGATTCAACAAATGAGTTTTTATCACTTCCAAATATTTGCTGTGATAATGGTCTTTCAAAATCAGTCATATAAAGCATATCTATAGTTTTTTCATTATTATATACTATTGCTTTATCACTAACCATTTCAGCAACTATTAACCCACAACCCATTTCTTTTATAATTGTTCTATAAGCATTATTACAAATACCTGCCATAGGCGCTAAAACAACTTTATTTTTAATTTCTACATTGCCTATAAACATGTAAATCACCTTTTATAATTATATTATATTTTATATGTTTTTACAATGTTTAACTTAAAAAGAAAGCAAAAGCCTTCTTATTTTTGTTTAACATTTTTATCATTCATTGTTTTCGCATATTCTCTTAATTTAGCTAAAGTTTGTTTTGTAGGATTACATAATTCCTTTTCTGTTATCCCAAATGGTTCTAGCTCATAATCTTCTGGCATTCCAAGATCAATCCATAAGTTTAAGAAATCATGTTGTATTTTAGATATTTGTATTTCTCCATCATTTATACTTTTTATTACTCCATCATTTGATGTTAAATCATAATCTTTTTTTTCTGGATTTTCAAATTCACTAAATTCTTTCATTTATTTCACCTTCTTTATTAAAAAATATCTACAATCATATGAACAATTATTTTTAATATGATCTTTTAAATTTTTGATATTATTTATTTTATTGCACTTTTTATTTTCTTCATCATAAAAACCTTTTAATCTTAATTTTCCATAAGCCCAATCACCTAATACATAATCATAATCATAAAAATAATCTGTAAATTTACTTTCTAATTCATTAAATACAAATCCATCTTTATAATTTTCAATTATCTCATAATTAGTATCATTTAATTTATATGTTTTCCTCAAAATAAATCACCTTTTTCATTATATCATATCTAGTTATTTAAAGGTATAGAAAAATTACTATTTAATCCATTAGAATAATAATTTGGAACATTTCCTTGAATCATTTTTATTGCAATAGGTACATTAGTTTCTACATTAACTTCTTTTGTTGATATTGGTAGAATAACTTTAAGTGTTAATTTTATATTTACACTTACCTCAAGTAATGCATTGTTTATTCCATAATTTGTTACTTTTGTATTTATTCCACTAAGTACATCTCCAACTAGTGTAAATCTAACAGGAATTTTGGGTCCAATATTTGTTAATAAAGAATTGTTAAATACGATTCCACTTGGTATTCTAAATATAATTCCCTTTTTTAAATTTTCTTTATCATAATATATTAAAACATCATCACTTGCTTCCAATAAATCTAAATTTCCTTCTTCAAGATTTTTTAAATTCATTTGAACACTGCTTGTCACTTTTGTTAACACTTTATTTACAATAGCAGGATTAAAATCTACTGAAGTTATTTCATTATTTTCTTTTTTACTTACTATATATAAATCTTCTATAACTAAATCTGTTGCGACATTTTTTTCTATTGCTTTATTTATTATTATACTTGCAAACTTTCTTGACTCAAGGGTAGCATAATCAAATAATATTGGATTTATTCTTTCGTTTATAATTTTAAATAATAATATAATTATTATAAAAACTAATACAAATGAAAAAATTAATAAATTTATTTTTTTAATTACTATTTTTTTTCTTAGATTCATTGTTTTTTTCATATATAACACCTATAAAATTTTATGTATAAATGTGTTAAAATATCTAATAATATAATTGGTGATTATATGAAAGTTAAAGATATAATGAGCAAAAATTTAATTATTTGTTCTAGTGATATAAACGTTATTAATATATCAAATATAATGAAAAAATATAATATAGGTTTTATCCCTATTGAAAAGAATAAAAAAATAATTGGAGTTATTACTGATAGAGATATAGTAATTAATATAATTTCAAATAAAGTAAATAATAACTCTAGTATTGAAAGTTATGTAAATAGTAATATAATTCATATAGAAGAAAATAGTTCTATTGATGAATGTTTAAACATAATGAAAGAAAATAAAGTAAAAAGATTAATTATTGTTAACAAAGAAAAAATTGTTGGAGTTATTTCATTATCTGATATATTAAATTGTTATGATGATTTAGATAAGGTAACCGAGGTGGCTAAAGTAATTTGGTCTACAACTAAAAGTGATGACAATTATAAAACAGAAATAGATGAATTTTATTTATAAAAAAGGTGGGGATAATCCTCACCTTTTAAACAAACACATAACTACTTTCATGATCTAAAATATTATAATCATTTTGTTCATAATATTTTTCTACTAAGCAAACTTTATTTTGAATTAATGAATTTTTAACATCAATAATTCTTTGATTAGAAGAACCTCTAAATATTAAATCAAGGTTTCTTTCTTCTAAAATAAATTTTCCATCTATTAATACATCTATGTTATTTAAGAATTCTAAAATAGCTGGTTTCAATTTAGAAAGTGCTAAAAGTTGTTCAAATGTATAACCAGTATAACACCAAATATTTAAACCAATTTTCTTAGCAAATTTTGCTATTTCTAAACATTCTTTAGGTTGACACATAGGATCACCTCCCGAGAATGTAATACCATCTTGATTTTTTAATTCAGAAACTTTTTGTTTTATTTCTTCTATATCTATTAACGCACCATCATTAAAATCATGAGTATCTGGATTATGACATCCTTTACAGTTATGTGGACATCCTTGTGTCCAAATAACTGTTCTAATACCTTCTCCATCAACTATGCTATCTTGTTGTAAATCTGCTGCTAATCTAATTTTCATATTATGCAACTTCTTTTTCTTTTTTCATTAATTCTTTTATACCAGTATGTTTAACACGATCATGTTCTTCTGCTCTTTTACCATTGTTAAAACGTTTAACATCACCTGCTAAATAACCAGTAACTCTTCTTATTCTTTCAAAACCAACGCCTTCGCCTACTATTTTTTCCATTTTAATATCTCCCTTCAATTTATATTAATTTATTTTTGTATTTTTTCTAGTGGAATACTTTCAAATTCTCTTCTTCCACAACATGGGCAAACATCACCAATTACGCCAACATATCCACATACTGGATCTCTATCAACAGGGTGATTTATTGCACCATAACCAATTCCAGATTCTTTCATAAGTCTTATAACACTTTCAAACGCTTCCAAATTTGAAGCAGTATTTCCATCTAATTCGATATAAGAAATATGACCGCCATTTGTTAAATAATGGTATGGAGCTTCTTTTTTTATTTTATCTGAAATACTTATATTGTAATAAACAGGAATATGGAAAGAGTTTGTATAATATGCTCTATCTGTTACTCCTTTAATTCTTCCATATAATGCTTTATCAATTCCAACAAATCTTCCAGATAAGCCTTCTGCTGGAGTAGCAATTAAAGTAAAGTTCAAATTATATTTTCTTGAATATTCATCAGTTTTATTTCTCATAAAATTAATTATTTCAAGACCTAATTCTTGTGCTTCTTCACTTTCACCATGATGACTTCCAATAAGAGCTTTTAAAGTTTCTGCTAAACCTATGAAACCAATTGTTAAACTGCCATGTTTTAAAATTTTTCTAAGTCTATCAGTTGGTTTTAATTTATCACCATCTGTCCATACTCCTTGTTCTAATAAAAATGGGAAATTATAACATCTTTTATTACATTGGATTTCAAATCTTTCTAGCAATTGATCTTTTACTAAATCCATTACATCAGATAGTTCTTGATAGAAAGCTTCCATATCTGCTTTTTCTCTTTCTTTTAAACAAATACCATGTTTAATACCAATTCTTGGTAAATTTATGGAAGTAAATGATAAATTTCCACGACCACCTGTTGTTTCGTTATCAGGATCAGTAACATCACTCATTACTCTAGTACGACATCCCATATATCCAACTTCAGTTCTAAAATCACCTTCTTTATAGAATGGTAAATTATGTGGTGCATCCAAAAATGAGAAGTTAGGAAATAATCTTTTTGCAGATACTTTGATTGCTAATTTAAATAAATCATAGTTTTTATCTTCTTTGTTATAGTTAACTCCCTCTTTTACTTTAAATATAGATACTGGGAATATAGGAGTTTCTCCTTTTCCAAGTCCTTGTTCAGTTGCAAGTAAGAAGTTTTTTATGACCATTCTTCCTTCTGTAGATGTATCCGTTCCAAAATTTATTGAAGAAAATGGAACTTGAGCTCCTGCTCTTGAATGCATTGTATTTAAATTGTGTATAAATGCTTCCATTGCTTGATATGTAATTCTATCAGTTTTTTGTAAAGCTTTTTCATAACTTTTTCTAAAAAGTCTTTCGATTGCTTTAGATTCTTTATAATAGTTTTTAAACATTTCTATATCTAAATCAATTGAATTAATTTTATCTACATCTTTTACTATTTTATCTATATTTACAAAGCTAAGTAAATCACTGTAATCTAGTAAATCATAAATTTGTTGTTTCAATTGCTTTTTAAATGTTTTTAACACACCAGGTGCCATATAATAATCAAATGCTGGAATTGATTGTCCACCGTGTTGATCATTTTGATCTGATTGAATTGCTATAGCAGCAAGTGCACTATAAGACATAATATCATTAGGGCTTCTCAAATGACCATGTCCTGTTGAAAAACCATTTTTAAATAATCTATCAAGTTCTATTTGCATACAAGTAGTAGTTCCCATTGGTAAGAAATCCATATCATGAATATGAATTGTTCCATTATCATGAGCTTCAGCAAATTTATGTTTCATTAAATAAGATTTAGCAAATTCTTTTGAAATTGTACTACCATATTGAAGCATTGTTCCCATTGCAGTATCCCCATCAACATTTGCATTTTCTCTTTTAGCATCTTCTTCTTTCGCTGATTTTAATCCAAGGCCTTCTATTGATTTTAAAAACTTATGTGTTTTCTTTTCATCAAAGAAAAGTTTTCTAGAATTAGCTCTTCTTTCTCTATATTCTGAAAATGAATTATATACATCTTCATATCCTTTTTTTTGAAGAACATCTTCAATCATATCTTGAATAGTTTCAATTTTAATTTTTTCTGAATCTTTATATTCTTTTTCGATTCTACCTACAACAGCTTGATATACTTTTTGAATATCTTTTTCAGTATATTTTTTTTCTTTTGATTCTGATAATTCTTCATCAACCTCAACACTATCAAATCCTTTTTTAATAGCAAGAGCAATTTTTGAACCATCAAAGTCAACTTTTTTTCCATCCCTTTTTACTACCTTAATATTAAGTGTAATATCATCTACATTAGTCATATAACTTCCTCCTACTTTATACAACTTAATTGTATAAAAAAAGAATGTCAAAGTCAATAAAAATTCGACATTTTTTTCAAACATTTGTTTGCCTATTTTCAGTAGCCCTTATTTTTCAACATTTTTCCAAAAAAAATTATTTTTTTAATTTTACACTTTTTATATTTTTTAATTTTTTTACATTTTTTCAAAAAGTGTTTTTTTACATTTTTATTGTTTTTTCGTTTAAAAATAATATAAAACTATTTTTTTGTTTAAAAAAAGTTTTTTGTATTTTTTCAGTTTTTAGATTTTTTCAAATATGAATATTTTGATTTTTTTTGAATAAAATTTAAAAGGTGATATTATGTTTTCTAGCAAAAATTTGAGATTTAAATGAATTCAAATTCTAACGATAAAACAAATGAAATTAAATATATAGATTATCAAATAATTATATCTATCATAAGTATTATTGTTATTATTATTTCGATCACTTTATTATATAATGAGCAAACATATTTAAAAACAAAAAAATATATAATACCACCTAAATCAGCTAGAAATTTATCTATATTTAATAGAAGTTTGGCACTATTTACTGCAATTGCATTTTTATATATTAATTATCAACTATATACTATTTCAAAAAATGAAAATGAGGACTTAAAGCCTTATCAATTACAAATATCTGCATCTATTTTAACAACTATTGCAGCTTTAATCGTCTTATATGTTTCTGCAACTTCTTCAACTGAAAATATTCCAGATGTAGAAAATCCTATAATATAATCAAAAAACACTTAATCTTAGGTTAAGTGTTTTAACTATTTAATTTTTATTAACTCTTTTTTTTCGTTCAGAATAAATAGCATATCCAAGCAATGCTATAGAAAACATACTAACACACATTCCCGATGTAAAACCTCTAGGAATATATTCAAATTCTATAGTATGTTCACCACTATCTAATGTAAGGCCAATAAATGTATCCATAATAACATCATATTCTACTTTTCTACCATCAATATATATATTCCATCCATTATCTACTGGAATTGAAGTATATAAAATTTGATTTGAGTCGCTTACATTTATTTTACCTTTAATATAATTTGTTTTAAATTCTTCCATTTTAAATGAATCATTTGAATTAAGAAGATTTATTTTTTCTTTAAACTCCGTTTCACTAAATGTACTAAATACATAATCAGTTATTTTTAAATCATCCTCTAGTAAAATTATTTCTAACGATACTTTATCGCCTTTTTTATAATTACCAAGTTCCAAAATATTATATCTATAACTATTTTCTTCTTCCGTATCTATTATACTTTCACCATTTAATAATATATCTACTTTTTTATTATAATCAGATGATATATATGCATATAATAATCCGTCATATTCTACATTTATATCGAAAGTAATAGATGCATCTCTATTTAAATTAACTTTTTTATATTCTTTATATTTTGTTACTTTTTCATTTTGTTTAACATTATTTAAAGTTATATTAAAGTTATTATTTTCAAATACATTTTTATTTGTATTAGTCATAGTATTTAATATCAAATTTTGATTATTAAAAGGTTCTAACTTATTTAACTTCATCTCTAGTACATTACCGTCAACCATAAACATAAATGGTAAATAATTATTATTTTTATATAAATTAATATTATTTTCTGTTTTTAATAATTGATAATAAGGTAACTTTCTTTTTGAAAGTACATATTTTATATTAAATAAACTATTTGTAACTGGTGTAGAACCTAAATAATTTGTTATATAAAATCTATTAAATATTCCTAGGTAGTCACCTAACAATTTATTATTTTTTGATTCATATGTAGAACTAAAATGTGATATTCCATTATAATTTAATAACATTGGATCATTTGTTGAATAATTAGTTTCACTTTCTAATCTATAAAAACTAGAATCATCTTTTTTTATAGAATTTATTATTTCACTATAATTATTTACAAAATCAACATATTCATTTCTTGAAAAATATTTAATATTTACAACAACTAATAAACTATTTATAAACATTTCTATTACTACTAGTATAATTATAAAAATATTCAAATTTTTATTTTTTCTATAATAAAGATATAAAGAATAAATTAATAACAATATAAAAGTTCCAATTATTTTATAAAATGATTGTTGTGTATAAACAAATTTATCAACAGCTATAGTTATGATAAATGAAATTATCAAAAACTTAAATAATTTATCTTTATCTATTTTATTTATATTAATATAACTTTTATACGCAATTATTAATAAAACAAAGTCAAATATAAAAGAATATCTATATGAAAATCCAGCTGGGTGTTGAAACGTATGCCATATTAAATCTACTGAATAAAAAGTAAAGCTTATAAAAAATACACTTAATAATATAGCACTAGCCTTCTTTTCTTTATAATCAATTTTTTTATTAACAAAATATAAAAATAAAAGAAAGATCATTATTACTGATACATATACAATAGGTGTTCCACCAGACAAATCTGAATTTTTGAATGACCCTAAATAAAATTTAGATAATAAATCAAAAAATGCATATGTTTGTTTTGGAATAAATTCACTTAAACTACTACTAACTTTGCCTGCTAAAAGAGAAAATACTGAAGGGATAATTATAATAGCAGTTACCCCCACTGATAATAAAGTATATTTGAAAAAATAAAGTATTTCTTTTATATCTTTTTTTATTGAAAATTTGTAATTGTTTTTTAAATATAATTTATATATAAAATATATAAGTGATGCAATACAAGTCATATATCCTATATAATAATTTGAAAATATACTTATTGTTAAACTTATAAAAAACAAAATTGGTTTTTTATTTAATAGTTTATCTATTCCTAAAAATACTATAGGTAACCAAATAACGCCATCTAGCCACATTATGTTTTGACTATAAACAATATTATAAGCCATTAATGAATAACAAATAGAAAACATAAAAGATACATTTGTTTTATATTTAAATGTTTTATCAAAATATATAAAACTAGTTAAACCACAAAATCCTATTTTTAATACATTTATTAAAAATACTGCATCTATTATATTTGCTTTACTAAATAAGAGTAAAATAATATTAAATGGGCTCAATAAATAATAACATATTAAACCATACATATTTCCACCTAATGTTTTACTAAATGAATAGAATATGTTACCTCCATTTTGTACTATATCTTTAAAAGCACTAAAAAATTCTACATATTGATTTTGTAAATCAACAGTTAGTACGGTTTTACTTCCAAAAGGATATATACCTACTATCATATAAAGTAAAACCATAATTAACATAGGTATTATAAATGCGAGAAAATAGCTAAATATTTTTTTGTTTTTCATCCTTTTTCCTTCCTTTCATATATAAATATAAACCAAAAATAGTAACTGATAATAAACTTATACCTCTTGATATATATATAGTAGGCGTTTTAATATAGCTTACTTCTAAAGTACCTTCTTTTATATTATTTAATTTAACTCCAACAAGTCCATTGTTAGTTTTAAATACATCAAGATATTCATCATTTATCTTTGCACCATAACCTTTATAATAAAGAAGTGGTAATTCAAGTATTGTATTATCATAATTATTAACAAAATCTATTATTATTTTATTATCTACTTTTTTATGTGTAAATGTAATTTGATTATTTGAAGTTACTACATTTCCTCTTTCTTTTATATAATCTAAGTTAACGTCACTAGGTAAATATTCTCCCATTGAAATATAATAATTATTCAAGTTTGTATTTCCAGATAAAAGTGTTGTAACAGTAATAGAAATTAATGATATTAAGGAAAGAGAAAATACTATTATTAATTGTTTTATTCTATCTTTATTTTTTGTGTAGATTTTAGAAATTAAAATTCCGCCACCTACAGTTAATAATACAGTTGTAATAACATATAAACGCCATGGAAATTGAATAAGTGAAAATGCTTTTTCAAATAGTTTCCAAGGGAATATATTTGATGCTAAAAACAAACATAATACTCCAATAATAAAGCATTGTGTAATAAATGAATCTTTAATGTTTCTACTCTTAATTTTTAAATACGTTAGATATATAAATATTATTCCTATTCCTGCTGGTATCCAATATTTAAGTGGTAATATAATTTCTAAAAATAATGCATAAATTGGAACTGAACGTTTTGTTATTTCACTTATTTTATCTGTATTATTAAATAAAAATTTACCACTAATCATTTGTTCAAGCATTGGAAAAATAAAGAATGCTGTTATTAATAATGTAATTAATGCACTAATAACTAAATACTTAATTCTTTGTTTTTCTTTTATAAATTTTTTTATATTTATTAAACAGAATATAGAAAGTAATATACATATTATATATGTACTTAAAATATGTGAAAGTATAAGTCCACTCATACCAATAACAAGTATATAAAATTTTTTATAATCGCCATATATAATATTATATATACCATATATAATTAGTGGAATAAATATAAATGCAAGTGCTTCACCAAGTGCTGCTCTAGAAAAGACATCTATTAATCTATATGATGCAAAAGCATATATAATTGATGAAATAATTCCTGCATATTTACTTTTACTAATTCCTTTAACAGTTATATACATACTTATAATAGAGAAAAAATTAACAAGTATTATAAATATTTTATATGATGTATTTATACTTAATCCTAAATAGTTAATAAATGCTGGAACATATAAAAATATATCTGGATAAAAAAGTGGATTTCCATATCCATATCCATTTAGATAATTAGAATAAATACTTGGAAATAAATCATTACTAAAACTATCTTTTATTCCAACTATTCTAGATAAATGAAACAAAATATCATGTCCATATTTTAAAGAAATAGTAAATAATGAAATAGAACTTAATAAAGTTAATATAATAAAAAACAATATTCTAAATTTACTATTTTTAATTAAGTTATCATATAATTTTGAAAAAGTTTCCATTTAATTCACCACACATATTGTAACATACTTTAAAATAAAAAAAAATGTTTAAGATTAATAATTACTAAATCTTTAAACAATTTATATCTACATCTATATTTACATTTTTATTAGATTTATATTTATCTACTATAAATTTCAAATTTTCTAATATATCCTTAGTATTTTTATATTTTAAAATTATTTGAACTTGATAAATATTGTTTATTTTAGGCATTGATGCACTGCTAGGTCCAAGTATAATAGCTTTAGAACTACTTAAATATTTAGAAATTTTAGTAGCTTCTTCATATACTTGTTCATAGTTTTTTCCTTTTACTTCAATTTTACTTATATTACAAAATGGAGGATAATTTAATTTTTTTCTAATACTCATTTCTTGTTCATAAAATGAAAGATAATTATGTGTACTAGCACATACTATACTATAATTGTTTATATTAAATCCCTGTATAATTACCTCACCTTTTAATAAACCTCTTCCTGCTCTACCAGAAACTTGATTTAAAAGTTGAAATGTTCTTTCACCACTTCTAAAATCTGGTATATTTAAAGTAGAATCCGCATTTATAACACCTACTAAAGTTACATTAGCGAAATCCAGTCCTTTTGCTATCATTTGTGTTCCAATTAAAATGTTATATTCACCACTTTTAAATAAATCTATTAATTTTTTATGAGAACCTTTTTTACTAGTGGTATCTATATCCATTCTTAATGTTTTAGCATTTTTAAATGTTTCATTAACTATTTGTTCTAATTTTTCTGTTCCCATTCCATAATCTATTATATCTTTACTTTTACAAATTGGGCAATTTTCTAATTTTTTATCACCATATCCACAATAATGACATCTCATTGTATTTGATGATTTATGATAAATAAGTGGTATATCACAATTTGGACAATTATGAACATATCCACAATTCTTACAAGTTGCTATTGTTGTATATCCTCTTCTATTTAAAAGTAAAATAACTTGTTCATTTTTATTTATTCTTTCATTTATTTTTTCTATTAAAATATTTGATAAAACTCTGTTTCCAGATTTAATTTCTTCTTTCATATCCACAAGTTTAACAATTGGTAAACTTGCATTAACTCTTGTTTTTAATTCAAGTAATTTATATACATTAGTTTTTGCCCTTGTATAACTTTCAATTGATGGAGTAGCACTTCCAAGTACAATTGGGCAGTTGTTTTTTTTAGCTCTAAAAAGTGCGACATCTATTGCATTATATTTTGGATTATTTTCTTGCTTATATGTTTGAGAATGTTCTTCATCTATTATTACTAGTCCTAAATTTTTAACTGGTGCGAATACTGCACTTCTTGCTCCAATAACAATATTTACTTTATTTTTCTTTATTTTTCTCCATTCGTCATATCTTTCACCATCACTTAATGCACTATGAAGTATTGCTATTTTATTTCCAAATCTATTTTGAAATTTTTCAATAAATTGTGGAGTTAAACTTATTTCTGGAACTAATACTATTACATTTTTTGATTTTATTATATCTTCTATTATAGTCATATATACTTCTGTTTTCCCACTTCCTGTTACGCCGTGAAGTAAATATGGAACAAATTTATTTTTAGTTTTTAAAACTTCATCCACAACATTTTGTTGTTCTTGTGACAATTTAATTTTATTTGTTTTTAAAACAGTTTCTTCTTGTAATCTATATTCTTCTTCTTTTATTTCATGAATTACATTATTTTGAAGTAATGTTTTTACTGATGATGGTGATATTTTTATACATTCAGTTTTTAATTTTTTTCCATCTTTTAATAAATCTAGTATTTGTTTTTGTTTTTCTGATTTTATATTTTTAGGGATTTCATTTAGTTTTAAATAAGTAACATACCTTTTATTAATTTTTGTTTTATTTTGAGCTTTTAAAGCTTTAGGTAACATAGTTTGATAACAACTAATTAAAGTACATAATGTTTTTTTTGATATATATTTTCCTATTTCTAATAATTCTTCATTTAAAATTACATCTTCATCTATTACATCAATTATATCTTTTAAATCATATGTAATCTCTTCATTATTTATTTTTAAAATAAAACCTTCTAATTTTTGATTTCCAAAAGGCGCTAAAACTCTTTTGCCTATTTTTATTTTTTCTTTTAAATAGTCTGGTACATGATAAGTAAAAGTCTTATCAAGATTTTTAATTTTTAATTCTAATAATACTTCTACGTTCATAAAACCATCCTTTCACTATTATTATATCACGTATAAAGATTTTCAAAAACAAAATTTTTTAATAGAAAAAGGTAGAAATCTACCTTTAATCTACCTTTGTTTTCTTTTAACTTTTTGTTTTGATTGAAATTCATTTAGTAATTCTTTTAATTTAGATCTATCACTTTTTACTCCACCAAATATCATATCAAACATTTTTTCCTCTTTTGTGATTAGATAATTTTTACCATACTTTTTTATTAATGTTTTTTCATAATCTAAAATATCATATTCTTTTTTCAATATTCCTTGTTCATATTGAAAACTTCTTACATTATATAAACATTCTAAAAATTGTTTTCTACTTATTCCTTTATTTGTTATTTCTTTAAACTCTTTTAAAGTTTTTAAAAATGGTTCTTGGTTATTAAAATCTAATTTAGAAAGATTATTTGTTCCCATTATATGATTAACAGTAACAAATGCTCTAGCATAAATTGAAAAGTTTTTCATCATTTCCTTGAGTTCTTCGTAACTATATTCATATACAAAATCTAATTCATTATCATAATGTTCTTTTGTTTTTCTGAAAAAATTACAAGGTTTACCAAAATACTTATAATTATCTAAGTATTCTTCATCTTTTTTAGAATCATATGTTGCATCAAATAATAGAACATTATTTATACCATACTTTTCATCGTATATATACACCATGTTTCTTTGATGTAATGTTTCTCTAGTTTCATAAGAAAAGATTTTTGAAGAAACTTTAAAACCTAGTTGTTTTAAAATATATTCAATATAATTAGAATATCCTGAGCACACTATACTATCACCATTAACTATACTATGTAAATTACATGATTCAAAGTAATTTTTAGGATTTTTTTTGTAAACTTTTGATTTTGCTACATCATAAACAAACATAACTTGTTCTAAAGGTGACAATTTAGAATTTTTAACAATTTCAACAGTACTTATAATTTTATTGTACATCTCCATAAATTGATCTAAACTAATATAATCAGAACCATACTGATATCTAATTTTTAAATTTGCTCTTTTACTAGGTAAAAGATTTTTATTTAAAAGATCTAAAAGATTTTTTTGTTCATCATATTTTTCTGGAGCCTTAATTATATATTCATAATCTTCTTTTGTATTATTTATAAAATCTATATATCTTAATAAATCATTGTCATTATCAAAAATATAATTGATCATTATAATATCATGATTAAAATTTCTAATACAATCCTCATATATTTGTTTTGTTTCCAAATCTATTGTTTCTTTATTTAAATCATATTCATTTTTTAGTTTTCTAAAATATCCTTGAAGAGCAAGTTGTATTGCACTAGAAGAAAAAAAGTCTTTAACCGTGCAGGTATAATCTAAATCACTCATATCACTAATATTACAAACATTAATTTCTAAAACTCCCTTATTCTTCCCTGAAATATAAATATTTATCATAAAGTCCCCCTTTTTAAATAACACATATTATAACACTTTTTTTTTATTTGTCAAAAAATTAGTAAGTATTAAACTTACTAATTAATTTCATTTATTATTTTTTTATTTTTAAACGTTTAATTTTATGATTTAATGCATCA